>ENA-UPWK01000011-UPWK01000011.1-human-gut-metagenome-genome-assembly--contig:-NODE-11-length-219741-cov-68.657491_pt1 | contig 219741 bp, 184 predicted proteins | sample MGYA00250048_ERZ773373 | MGnify/ENA primary metagenome ERZ773373 (study PRJEB29103, sample SAMN06112059) | human gut metagenome | biome: human gut; feature: ankylosing spondylitis patient; material... | reverse complement strand
AAGGACCCGCCCCCTTGCCTTCACCCCCCCCCCCCACTCCCTCTCCCCCCCCTCTCTTCTATAACCCAAAACCCCCCCCCCCCCCCCCCCCCCCCCACCCCCCCCCCCCCCCCCCCCCCCCATCAAAACGTGTCTTATGGATTGACGTATCAAGGGTTATTGCAGCCCTTCTGATCATGTACGTCCACTTGTCCTCCCCCTTTCTCCAGGCGGTGAGCCTTCATCTCTTCTACCTGGGGAGGGTTCCTTTTTTCCTGGTGCTGGCAGGGTATTTCCTTGGCAGGAACATCACCTGGAACAAGGCGTTCAACCGGGCTTTATGGCTCTTCGTTCCATTCATGTTCTGGAATGTGCTGTACGTGCTCCTTGTTTCGCCTCATGACGGCGCTCCTTTCCGCCTTGAGAATCTGGTCGGCATTCGAGACGTCTTCCTTCCGGGCATCAACCTTTTCCCCGCGGATGACTCCCATGCCGTTCCTCCCATCGGCCCTTCCTGGTTCTTGAGGGACATTATCATTCTCACGTTGCTGACGCCTCTTCTGGTACGCGTCAAAATCCTGCTGTTTCCTGCGGTGCTTCTCTTTTTCTGTTTCTTCAATGTGGCGCCGGATCACACAGAGACGATTTCCATTGGAACCTGTGCTTTTTACCTGCTGGGCGTTGCGCTCAGTTCCCGGCGGATTGACGACATTCATCTGGTGATGAATAAAAAATTCGGCATTTTTTTCTGGGTGAGCATTTTTATGCCCGTTGTGCTGATTGCGCTTTATTCCGTCGACCTGATCCCCCTGTGGAAAGAGACGGCCATTGGCATGCTTCTGGGTGTCATGATGATCATGTACGCAGGCATCTGGATGGAAAAGCACCTGCCCGGCCTGTCCGCGAAAATAGCTTTGCTGGCTCCCGCCTGCTTTCTGACGTTCATGCTGCACTGGCCCATTTACGGTTTCCTGCCTCCCGTCATGAAAATCCAGCCTGTTCTCGCCGTTTTCACTCCGTTGCTGGTGTTTGCGGCCATCGTCCTGTTTTATTTTGCCCTGAAACGTTTTGCCCCGTTCCTTCTGCCGTATCTGGCCCATGTGAAAAATACCGGCCGGCGGCAAGCGGGGCATGGTGCGTGTGATGAAGCGATTTCTCCAATCAGGGGCCTTTCAGGGAGGAATCAGCCATCAGAAAGGGATGCCGGGAACCCGATGCCCGGAACGGGGGGAAGCTTTTAAAGAGCCACGGGGAAACAGGTTCCAGAAGGTACCGGGGCGCCGGCGGGATGCCTTGCCCTCCATGATTTATTGCCGCGGTTTGCGGCGCGGAGAAGAGGGTGAAGATGATGAAGGGCCGGAACGTCTGGGAGCTCCGTATTCCTCCGGGACTTCCGCCGCCAGGGATACATTGTCCGGGAGGCTGCTTTCGTCGTCGTAATAATTTTTCATCCTCTTCTGGGCATCCTTGATCAGGGTGGCTTCCGCCCATTCCTCCACCGTCATGTTGTCTCTCCTGGCGGCTTCTTCGATGAGTTTGTAATCCTCGGAACTCAGCATGACGACAAAGGGCTTCCAATTGGCTCTTGCCGCCTCCTTCAATTTTTTCTCCCTTTCCGTCTTTTCCATCATGAGCCGGATGAGAGCTTCCTTGTCTTTGGGGATGGCCACCTTGGCAAGCCAGTTGCGGACCGTGTTGGGAGACACGAAGCATTCCGCCGCAAAGTCATTGCGGGAAATGTTCTGCTGTTTCAGCCAAGCCTTGATCTGCACTTTGAGTTCGTCCTGATTCTCACTCATGCGCCCTTTGTAACGAAAATGGTGCGATTTTTCAACCTTTTTTGCATAAAGTCATTTTAATGGTATATTTTTGTTGACTAAAATACCGTTTAAGGTGCATTGTTGGGGTGCAAGAGGGCTGTTGAGACCATTATTGCACCAAAAAAAGGATTTTTATGAAGACGGGAAATAAGAAAAAGAGTCAGAAAAAAATTCAAATCAAGGGGAAAATGCCGTTATCGGTCCATTTCTTCCGGGATGCGGAAGCGGACGCGCTGAACATGGAACGCTGCCAGCTGGATAAAGCCACCCTGATTGCCTGTGCCGTCAAACGCCTCCGGGAAGATTTGGGAAACGTTCCCGATTCCGGTAAAAAACCTTCCGCATGACTCAGGAGATTTACTGGGAACTTCTGGCCTGGCTGTTCCGTTCCTTTCTGGCGGTGACTGCGTTCGCCTTTATCGTGGCCGGATACCAGGCTCTGCGCAGCCGTCCGCGCAGGGGACGCGGGCGTAAAGACTAGGGAGAAGGCGGTTCGCGGGACTGATTCCCCGTTCGTTACGGAATTGCCGTTCCGTTTTTTAAGGGAAATGTTTTTGCCCTCATTAGGCATTGAAAAATTCCGGAGCTGCGTCCCTTCATGTTGAGCGGTCGGTCATTAAAGCAGGAGGAAATCTGCCGGTGAAGGGGGGGGACGGTTCCTTTTCTCCGGAAGAAAAGCATTTCAGGAAGGAGGGAAAAATTCCGGAAAAGGGCCCTTCTTCCGGCAGCGGCGGCGCGGTTGAAAGGCTGCCGTATTCTCAAGGCCTGGCCGGATGGAAATCCGTATTGCCAGAAACGGGGAATGGCGGTAACATTCCGCCGCTATGAGTATTGAGAGTTTCGCAAATCAGCATGTGCTGGAGTTGGTGGCTTATCAGCCGGGCAAGCCGATTGAGGAGACGGCCCGGGAGCTGGGCCTGGATCCCCATGATATTGTGAAACTGGCGTCCAATGAAAATCCTCTGGGGCCGTCCCCGAAAGCGGTGGAGGCGATTACCCGTGCGGCTGCCGGCGTGAACATTTATCCGGACGGAGCTGCTTTCCGCCTGCGTTCCGCTATCGCGGAGTTCTGCGGCGTGGAATTCAACCAGACAGTAGTGGGCACGGGCAGCAGCGAAGTGATTGAACTGATCTGCCATGCCCTGCTGAATCCCCGTGCGGAGGTGGTGGCCGCCAGACACGCCTTTTCCATGTACCCTATCATGTCCAAGCTGTTTGGCGCCGCATACGTGGAAGTGCCCAACAAAGAGGACTGGACGCATGACCTGAACGGTTTTCTGGCCGCCATTACGGACAATACGCGCGTCGTGTTCATTACGAATCCCACCAATCCCGTAGGCACCGTAGTAGGGCAGCAGGAAATAGACGATTTCATGGCGAAGGTGCCGGAACATGTGCTGGTGGTCTTTGACGAGGCGTACCGGGAGTTTTCCGACAATCCTCCGGATACCCTCAAATTTGTGCGGGAAGGCCGCAACGTGGTTGTTCTGCGCACCTTCTCCAAGGCTTACGGCCTGGCGGGACTTCGCGTGGGCTACGGCGTTGCTCCGGAACAGGTTTGCAGCATGCTGCACAAGGCGCGCGCTCCGTTCAACCTGCATGTGCTGGCCCAGGAGGCCGCCCTGGCCGCCCTGGAGGACCGGGAGCATGTGCGCCGTACTGTGGAGAATAATAAGGAAGGCATGCGTTTTTATGAGCAGGCTTTCCGTGAAATGGGCCTGGAATGGATTCCCAGCCAGGGAAACTTTATCCTGGTGAAAGTGGGCCGGGGCAGGCAGGTGTTCCAGGATATGCTTGCCAAAGGAGTCATCGTCCGCGCGCAGGACGGTTACGGCCTGCCGGAATGGATACGCATCAGCGTGGGCACTCCTGCGGAGAACGCCCGCTGCATTGAGGTATTGAAAGAGGTTCTTTAAACAATTTCTCCGTTTTTTCTGTCTCACCCTGCATGATGGTCTCCCCGGAACAGTATATTGACGGCCTGGAATGGCGTTACGCCTGCAAAAAATTTGACCCTGAGGCCCGCCTTGAGCAGCCTACCTGGCATGCGCTGGCGGAGAGCCTGCGTCTCAGCCCCTCCTCCCTGGGGCTTCAGCTCTGGAAGTTTGTCGTGGTGACCAACAGGGAACTGAAGGCTCGCCTGCGGGAGGTTTCCTGGAACCAGTCCCAGGTGGAGGACTGCTCTCATTATGTGGTGCTGTGTTCCCGGCGTTCCGCCACCAGGCGGGATGTGGACCGCTACCTGGCCCAAATTGAATTCACGCGCCGCCCTTCCGCGGAAAAGCTGGCTTCCTCCGCCGATTTTTATACCAGTTACGTGGAGGCTCTGACTCCGGAAAAGATGCATGCCTGGCTGGATTGCCAGGTGTATATCGCCGTGGGGTTCCTGCTCAGCGCCGCCGCCGCCCTGCGGGTGGATTCCTGCACGATCGGCGGCATGGACCGCGCCAAATATGATGAAATTCTGGGGCTGGACGGCACGCCGTACCGTTCCGTGGTGGGGGTGGCGCTGGGTTACCGTGCCAAAGACGACTCTTACGCCCGCGAGGCCAAGGTGCGTTTTCCCGCCGGAGAGGTGATTGATATCCGCGCCTGATTTTATGTTTTTGTCCGGAGCCGGCTGCCCCGGCAGAGGCGGCGGCTCCCGTTTTTTGCCGTGGGATGGCGTTTTGCCTTCGTGCGGCATCTTTTTTGCCTGCTGTCCGTACCTCCCGTTTTTTTATCTCGCCAACAACGGGTTCTTTGGGATAATAATTTATTGGAACAAGAGGGAAAGTCTCCCCTTTGACCGGCGGTTTTCCTTCATGAAGCCCGGCGCGCGGCAATCCGTTTGGGCGGAATGCTGTTCCGTCCGGTAGAGAGAGGGAAAATTCCTCCGCTTTTCTCCCTTTCTCTGCAAGAAAGGGGCGGCGGACGCGTAGTTTTTGGAGCAAATCAGACATTTCCTTTTCCTAAACAAGACCAGAACATGAAGAAAAACCTATTCCTGATGATCGCCGTTCTTTCCGCATCTCCCTTGATGGGGCAGGACGCCAAGCAGATTGCGGATTCCCTTTCCATCCCCCCGGTGAAAGCCGGGGCGAAGCAGCTGCCCATGCCGAGCGCTTCCGGAGCCCAGATTAAATTTCTTGGGGCCGATTATGAGCAGCTTATTAACAGCAAAGGCAAGATAGCCCCTGTTATTTCAGATACCCCCGTCAACGTCAGCTTCAAGGTAACCAAGGACGGCAAGGAGGCCGTCAGCAAGGATTATGAAATCATGCTGCAGGCCCCTCATGCCTCCCAGGGTAACCCCAAGCCGCGGATCATCCCGGAAATCCTGCAGTGGAAGGGGGGGCAGGGAGAATATAAGCTGGGGGATACGGTTACCGTAGCATGCCCGGACAGGGAGCTGGGCAAATTGTTTGCGGCGGATATGGAAGACGTGCTGGGCAAGAAGGTCAAGCTTGTCGCCCCCGGAGCGAAGGCGGATATTTCCCTTTCCCTGCTGAAGGGCGGCAATCTGGGCAGGGAAGGGTACCGGCTCCAGATTGCCAGGGACGGCGTCCGCCTTGGCGCGGCGGCTCCCACCGGCCTGTTCTGGGGTACGCGCACTCTGCTGCAGATGCTCCGCCAGACGCCCGGCAGCGTGCCCTGCGGCACGGCCGTGGATTTCCCGCGCTACCAGCTCCGCGGTTTCATGCTTGATGTCGCGCGCACGCCTTACCCCCTCAGTTACCTGAAGGACGTGATCCGCACCATGGCCTGGTACAAGATGAATGACCTGCACCTGGTCATCAACAATAACTATATTTTCCACGAGCACTATGTGGACAACGGCCATGACCCGTTCAAGGAAAGCTACGCGGCCTTCCGTCTGGAATCCAAAATGAAGGGGAAGGACGGAACGCCCCTGACGGCCAAGGACCTTTTTTATACCAAAAAGGAATTCGCCGACCTGGTCAGCTATGCCAGGAAGTACGGCGTCAATATTGTTCCGGAATTCGACACTCCGGGGCATGCCCTTTCCTTCACCCGCCTGCGGCCCGATCTCATTTACAAAGGGCCCATGAATCATGAGAAGCGCCGCTGCGAGATGCTGGACGCCGCCAACCCGGAAACGATTGACCTGGTGAGCAAGGTTTTTGACGAATACCTGCTGAAGGACCCCAAGCTGGGCCGTCCCGTGTTCGCGGACTGCGGCGTGGTGCATGTGGGGGCGGATGAATTCTATGGGGACAAGGAAGATTACCGCCACTTTGCGAACGCCGTGCTCAGCCATGCCCTCAAGCGCGGTTATACGCCCCGCATCTGGGGAAGCCTGAGCACCAAGCCGGGCAAGACCCCGGTAGTCAGCAAGGGCGTCCAGATGAACCTTTGGAATACCGGCTGGATGAGAGCGTGGGAAGCCGTCAACCAGGGCTATGATGTGATCAATACGAACGACGGGGCCCTTTATATCGTTCCCTTTGCCGGTTACTACCGGATGGACAGAAACCATAAGGGATTGTATAATAACTGGATTCCCAACCGCATCGGCAATGAAACGCTGCCTTCCGGGCATCCCCAGCTCCTCGGGGGCACCTTCGCCGTCTGGAATGATGAAACGGACATTATGCATACGGGGTACGCCCCTTATGACATTTGGGGGATCATTTCCGGTTCCATGGACGTGCTCAGCCAGAAACTGTGGGGAACCGCCAAGGCTCCGGATACGTTTGAACAGCATCGCGAGCTGGTTTCCTCCATCGGCAACGCTCCGCGCACCAATCCCCTGCACAAATGGAAGGATAACCAGCCCTTTGCGGTGAAGCCTTCCGCCCTCCCCCAGAAGCTGGACAAACCTGCCCTGGGGCCGAATTACCGCCTGACGATGGAACTGGAATTGACTGCCGCTCCGGAAGGGAAAGAGCAGGTGCTTCTTTCCGCTCCTGAAGGCGAATTGCTTGCGGTCATGAAGGACGGCACCGTCGGATTCCGCCGTGACGATTCTCTGGAATTTTCCTTCGGCGCCAAGCTGCCCGTAGGCAAGAAGGTCAAGGTGGAAATTGTGGGAGAACCGGAAAAAACAAGCCTGTTGCTTGACGGGGAGCCTGCCGGAACTGCCGTGCTGAAGAATTTTTCCGACAAGTCCAAGGATTTTCCGGACAACTTCAAGCATCGTCCCAAAGTGCACCGTTCCACGTTCATTCTGCCTCTGAAGGAACTTGGCTCCTCCTTCCAGGGGAAGGTGTTCCATATGAACGTACAGCCGTTGTAATTCCCGGCATTTGGCCAGTCCGCCGCCTTTGGCGGGGCATACTGGCCTTGCAGACCGGCATCCCTTCCGCATGGGGGATGCCGGTTTTTTTATGGAAAGGGGCAGAGAGCTTCCGGAATGTTTCCTGATTCCTTTTCCCTGTTCATGTTCCGGGAAGAGGAGGGGGATGTCGGCCGCTCCGGAACCTGTTTTCAGTCCCGCATGCCCCTGTATCTCATGGGGCGGTAACCGCTGTTTTCCAGCATGGGGCGGCTGAACACATGCTCCGAACATTTCCAGGCCGGCAGGGGGCCGGCTTCGCTGCCCAGGAACCTGTTCTTTTCCGTGCCCTCCCACTGAATGAACAGGAGCACATGGCGCCCCGGCACAATCAGGATGTCTCCCGTCCGCAGGTCTTCCCAGGAGGGAAGCTGTGTGCAGAGGGAGGGAAGTTCCCGTGTGGAAAAGGGCCTGTCCAGCCGCCAGCAGCGGGAGACGAAGCCGGAGCAGTCCACTCCGGCGGCAAAGCGGCTGACGGCGGCGTCTCCCGCGGCCTGCTTTTCCGGGGTGCCCATGTCTCCGGCCGCGGCGGGGGCCCCTCCGTTGGCGGCATCCGCCTTCAGGCGTTCGGAGAACTGCCGCGGGGTGTCGAAGCCGCCCCATTTGTACGGCATGCCGGTGGAGCGCGTATCTGGCTTCCACCATGCTCCGGCATCATCTCCGGCAGCGGAGGCGTCCGGCGTGTCTGTCCGGATGCCGTCCCCGTCCGTTCCGTGGCGGACATTCCGGAGAGAGCCCCGCCAAATCATGGAGGTGTAGGCCCGGCTGGCTGCCAGGGCTTCACGGCGGGTGACGGAAGAAGCGGGAGGCGGAATCTCCGGTATTCCCGGGGCACAGGCCCCCAGGCAGGCGGAGAAGACAAGCAGCGTCAGGGCATTGGACATGCCCGGCAGTATGGCCTCCGGCCTGCGTGGTGGCAAGGATGATTGCTGGAGAACGTTTTTTATTGAGGAATGGACGGTCTGGAAGCTTGACTACGGGGAGGAATATGTAAAAAAGGTTTCATCAAGGCGGAATGAAACGGAAAAGGTTTCCGTTCACCTTCATCCGCTTTCCATCTCTTTAATTTTATGGACGAAGAACAACAAATCATCCAGGAACCGGTTCAGGAGCCCGCTCCTGAGAAACAATCGGATAAAACGCAGGCCATCCTGACGGCGGTTTCTCCGCTGGTGTCCGTCTTTTTCGGAGGCTCCGCCGGCGTGAACATTATTCCTCCCCTGATCTGCTGGCTGGTCTGGAGGGACGCCAACCCTCTGGTGGACAAAGTAGGAAAGAATATTCTGAATGCCCAGATTTCCTGGGCAATTTATACGGTTGCGGCCTGTCTTTCATGTTTGATCCTGATCGGGTTCGTGCTCGCCCCCGTGGTGGTCATCGCCTGGATCGTTTTCTCCATTATCGCTGCCGTCAAGGCTGCGAACGGGAATTACGATTATGTGGCTCCCTTCACGATTAAATTCCTGAAATAACGTTTTTCCGTTTTTCAGCAGATCAACAGATGAAAAAACCGCCGGCATTCCGTGCTGGCGGTTTTTTGATGAGGGCTTTCCATTTGCCGGAGGGGGTCAGATGGGCATGTCCTTTTCACTGCCGCCGTACATGAACGTATGGAGCAGGCGGGTAACCTGATTCTGTTCCGCGTCCAGCTGGGCGGAGGGGCGCAGCGCGGCATACGTCAGCCCGTCATGCCCCGTGAACTCCCTCATGTGGAACCCCTGGAAGCTGGTCATGGGTTCACTGTCATGAAAGAGCTTGCCCCTCCGGAGCAGTTCGTCAAAGACGTGTTCCGCTTCCCGCGTGCGCGTCAGAGCATGTTCCGGGTGGGGGATGCGGATGACCAGCGCTCCGCCGTCCCCGCGGAAGTTGATGCCTGCTCCGGCCATGACGTCCGCGGAGGGCTGGCTGGTGACGCTGCCCAGCAGCAGCACGCCGTCGTCTATCAGATGGATGCGGCTGGCGCGGGCTTCCTCTTTCACATGCAGAACGCCTCCGTAAATGCGGGTGGACGCGTTGCCGGAGAGTTTTTTGATACGCATCAGGCCGTGCCTGATGACGAGTTCCGAGCCCTCCGCCGGCAGATCCACTTCCGAGGCGAAGAGCCAGCCGTCCGTCATGGCGATTCTGCCTTCATGCTCCCTGGAGCCCTGAATGCGCCCCTGGCCCATCAGAAGGCGGCCGCCGTTGATTTCCAAGCTGCCGTTGGCCTTGTCCCCCAGGAAAACGGTCATATGGTCCGGCAGGTTGCCCAGGAGCGTCATGGCGCCTCCGTTCCGGATGACGAGGTGGGCGGTGCGGTGCCCGTGGTCCGGCTGATTGGGGCCGCCCACGTAAACAGGAGCGTTGATGATGTAAAGATTTCCGCCGGAATCAACGGTAAGGGAATCCTGAATGTCCGTCTGGCCCTGCACTACATCATTGCTGATGGTGACCGGGCACATGTAGGAGACCCGGTTCATGGATGAGGCTGAAAGCGGCATCATCCCTGTTAGAATGAATGGGTTGATATTGCTCATGGCTCTGGTTACATAGTTGGTTTGACGTTTGCGGCGCGATGGACGCGCTCCAATGGGGTTAGACCATCCGTCCGGAGAAAATGTTCGGGTAAATTTCCTTTATTTTTTCGGAAAGAGCGCTGTTTATTCCCACTCCACGCGGGTCAGCTCCAGTTCCCGCCCGCGCAGGACGGCCAGGGCCGGCTCTCCGCAGACGGGGCAGATGTAGCCGTGTTCCGTGAAGGAAAAATCTTCCCGGCATGCGTCACAGCGGCACACGGCCTCCACCCAGGTGACGTCCAGGGCTGCATCCTGCGCCGCATACGAGTCTTTCAGGGCCAGGAAGGCGGATTGAAGGGCTTCCGGCACCACGCCGCTCAGGCTGCCGATGGTCATGTGCACGCGCCTCAGCCTGTTTCCTCCGCGTTTTTCCATAAGCCGCCGGGCCATGTCCAGCGCGCCTTCCATGATGCCTACTTCATGCATGGGCGTTTTTCCGGGCCTGATGTTCCGCCAGGGCGCGGGCTATGAGGGCCTCCGCCGTGTCCAGCGCCTTCGGCAGTGCTTCCTGCACCTCCGCGGACATGGGGCGGCAGAAATCCGTATGCAGGACCTCCACTCCCACCAGCGTGATGGCGCGCGGCAGGGTGCCGCACAGCTGGGCCGCCCCCAGCACTTCCTTCATGCCTATCTGGTGGGGAGACATAACGCGGGAAAAGTGGCGCGGCAGTTCTTCCCGGCTGCGCGTGACGACGGTTCCCGGCAGGGCCCCCGTCCTGACGGCGTCCAGCAGGATGAGCGTGTCCGCATCTTCCAGCAGGGGCAGCAGGGTCATGCCCTGCGTTCCCCCTTCCTCCACGTGGACCAGCGGGCCGTAGTCCCGTTCCTGGAGGCGGTGGGCCAGCTCCACGCCTGCGCCGTCGTCCCCCATGAGCGGGTTTCCGATGCCCAGCACGAGCACGGGATAGGCATTTCCCTTGACGGGACAGCCCCGCAGTTCTTCCGTGTATGGCTCCAGTTTCATGACAGGGAAGGGGGATAAGCTATTCATCCCGGAATTTGACGCCCTTGCGCAGCCATCGTCCGCCGCTGAACATGGAGGAGATGGTGCCGTCCCGGTCCACGTTCCCGGAAAGGATGGAAAGGTACACGTGGATCATGGCGAAGATGATGAAGCACCACATGCCGATCAGGTGCACCAGGCGCACGTACGGAATGCCTATCAGGTCGTTCAGCGGCATAAACCAGCGGTAGAACCAGTGGCGCGGCTCATACAGGGCATACAGGGCCAGCCCGGTTACCACCATGGTGGTGAACAGGACGTACACGCCCGTGTATGTCCACTGCTGCAGGGGATTGTGGCCGATGTAGCGGGGGCCGTCATAACTGCGGGCGAACAGGTAGTCCACCGCCGTGGCGTACAGATCCTTCCACTCCTGTCTGGAAACGGGGAACAGGGCACGGAAGCTCTGGTATTTGTTGGAGGCCATGAAGAAGCAGGAAAAACGCAGCATCATCACCACCACCAGGATCCACCCCAGCGCATAATGCACGAAGCGGAGCGTTCCGAATTGGAAAGCCCCGTGCAAATCCCCCATTTTCAGGAACCACCCTTCCGCGATGCAGATGCCGGTGGCGGACAGGCCGATGATGCAGAGAACCCATGTCCAGTGCAGCACGCGCAGAGGCCAGTCCCAGACGTGGAAATAGCGGAAGTTGGCCTTGGCCATGGAGAGGCGGCGCACGTCCCTCATGGCGTGCATGGGCACGACGCCCAACAGGCGCCACGGCGCGCCGGACCGGTGAACGGCCACGGCCACGGGTTCAAAGCCGGAAGGGGAATGTTCCTCAAAGGCCTTGTTCATGCGCTCTTTTTCCAGAGAGCTGACTTCACACAGTTTTTCCAGAGCCTTCAGGTTGCCGCGGGCTACCATGAAGGGGGAGGCATCCGCCTTGTCTGCGGCTTTCAGAACAGCCGTGCTGTACGGCCTCTCCCGGGAGGGAGCCTCCCAGGAGTTTTCCCGCTGGGCGTAAGGGAGGGCTATGCCGCGTTCCCGCGCGGCATGGAGCAGGGCCAGGTCTCCCGCGTCCCTGCTGCCGTTGGGTGAGGCGCACACGGCCAGGGCCAGGATTTCCTCCGGAGCGTACACCGGACTGGCCGGAATGGCATCCTCCACCGCCAGGGTGAGGTCGTTATCGATAAGAGTCGTTTTCACGGGTCCTGTCTGGTCAGAATGGCCTCCCCTTCTTCGTCAAACAAATGGACGGCGCAGGATTGGCACGGGTCATAGCTGTGAATGGTGCGCAGGGGTTCTACCGGGCGGGAGGGGTCCACCAGCGGGTGTTTTCCGGTATGGGCCAGGGAATATTCGTATGGCCCCATCTGCCCCTCCGCATCCCGGCCTGAGCTGTTCCATGTGCTGGGGACCACAGCCTGGTAATTCGCCGTCTGGCCGTTTTCAATCCGCACCCAGTGGCTCAGGCTGCCGCGGGGCGCTTCCACCCAGCCCACGCCCTTGCAGGATGAGGGCCAGGTTTCCGGCTCCCATTTTTCCGGGTTGAAGGTGGCGGTTTCCCCGTTCCTGATGCGGTCCGTCATTTCCTGGAGCTGGTCCACCATCATGTCCACGTTGATCAGGGCGTCCAGCGCGCGGCCGTACACGCGGCCCAGCGTGGAGTTCATGAAGGCGTTGTCGCGCGGCAGGCCCAGCTTGTCGCAGGCGGCATCCACCCGTTCCACGATGGCGGGAACCCCCTGGGCATAGCCAATCATCATGCGCGCGTTCGGGCCCACGGCCATCGCGTGGCCGTCATAGCGCGGGGCTTTCACCCAGGTGTACTGCGGACGGTCGGAAAGCCACTTGTAGGGCGGCCTGGGGCCGTTGTAGGCCGCATTTGTCTCCCCGTCATAAGGAGCCAGGCCCGCATCCCTGCCTTCCGAGTATTTGTACCAGGAGCTGGTGACGAATTCCCTGATCTTGTCCTGGTCAAAAGGGAGCACGTTCCTGTAATCCCCGTTCAGCAGCACGCCGGGCTTGATCATGCCTTTGCCGGCGGGGGCTCCCGCGTTGATTTCAGACGGAGCCCCTGTGCAGAAAAAGTTGGGGTTGGACGCTCCAATGTGGGCGTAGTCCTTGTAAAATCCGGCGATGGCTACAATGTCCGGATAATATACTTTATGGATGAAGTCGTGGCAGGTCTGCACCAGCTGCTTCAGATAGCTCAGGGAAAACTGGTTGATGGCCTGGTCATTGTTCATGTTGATGGCGCAGGCCATGCCGCCGACCAGAAAGTTCGGGTGCGGGTTCTTGCCGCCCAGAATGGTGTGGATCTTGATCATGTCCCGCTGCCAGACCAGGGCCTGGAGGTAGTGCGCCACGCCCAGCAAATTCACCTCCGGCGGCAGCTTGTAGGCCGGATGGCCCCAGTAGCCGTTCGTAAAGATGGAATACTGCCCGTAGGCGATGGAGTCCTTCAGCTTCTTCTGCACTCCGGCGAAATACGCGGCGGAGGACAGGGGCCAGTCGGAAAGGGACTTGGCGATGGCTGCGGTTTCCGCGGGGTCCGCCTTCAGGGCGGACATCACGTCCACCCAGTCCATGGCCTGGAGCTGGTAAAAATGGATGACGTGGTCCTGGATGCCCAGGGCCCCGCTGATCAGGTCGCGCATGAGGCGGGCCTGAACAGGCACCGGGTACTGGAGCGCGTCTTCCACCGCAGCCAGGGCCGCGATGGCGTGCGTACCCGTACAGACGCCGCAGATGCGTTCCACGAAAGCCCAGACGTCCCGGGGATCCCGCTTGCAGGCGATCACCTCGATGCCGCGGTACTGCGTGGTGGACGTCCAGGCGTTTTTGATGACGCCGTCCCCGGCCTCCATTTCCACCCGCAGGTGGCCTTCAATGCGCGTCACCGGGTCAATGACCACCCGGCTGGATTCCGGAACGTCCGCTGATGTGTAATTGCTCATGGTAATCTGGTGGTAAGAGCTTCTGGCTATTCTTCAGTTTCCTTGTCTGGCGAGCCGGGAGCGTCTCCGAAAGCGGGCAGGGAGACGTTTGCTTCCTCCTTCATGTGCTGCTTCCTGTAATGAATGGCGGAGCCCACGGCATGGGCGGCGATGGCCGCGCCGGCGCCGGCTACGCCCACAGCCCCGATGATGTTGGCGGAGGCTTCCACGCCGAATCCGTTCACGTTCGGCAGCGTCTTGTAAAACGGAGTCATGCGGTCAAAGAAGTACAGCTCCGTACAGCCGATGCACGGGTGGCCGGACTGGATGGGGAAACTGACGCCGCCGTTCCATTTGACGATGGGGCAGGGGGAGAAGGTGTCCGGGCCCTTGCAGCCCACTTTGTACAGGCAGAAGCATTCCCGGGCGTTCTCGTCATCAAACACGTTGACGAACTGTCCGGCGTCAAAATGGGCGCGGCGCGGGCAATTATTGTGGATGCGGGTGCCGTATGCCATCAGCGGGCGCGACTCCTGGTCGCATTCCGGGGCGCGGTCAAACGTAAGGATGTACATGATGACGGCCGTAATCACGTCCCCGATGGGCGGGCAGCCGGGCACGTTGATGACCGTGCGGTCCGTCAGGATGTCCCGGATGCCCACGGCTCCGGTAGGGTTGGGACGGGCGGCCTGGATGGAGCCGAAGTACGCGCACGAGCCCACGGCCAAAATATAGGATGCGTTTTCCGCGCAATGGTGCAGCATGTTCTCCACGGTATCACCGGCTATAGTGCAGTACACCCCTCCGTCATTGACCGGAACGGACCCGTTGATGACGAGGATGTGGGGCTCCTTGATCGCGTCTTCCAGAGCCTGGTTGGCCGCTTCTCCTGAAGGGGCCATCAGAAGTTCCACGTAAGGCATGGAGACGGCGGAAAGCACCATGTCCCCGATTTCCTCGTTATAGCTGCGGATGGTGCTTTCCAGGCATCCGGTACATTCCTGGAGCTGGAGCCAGATGACTACAGGACGTTTCAATGCGGCCATTTTGTCCGCAATTTCCTGGGCGTTGGAAATGCCGCCCGTTACGGTGGCGACGCCCATCAGGGAGATTATTTTCAGGCACCATTTGTTGAATTCGCGCCGGCTGACGCCGCGGCGCTCCATGTGTTCCCCCAGAGTCTCCCCGGGACGCCATGTAGTTAAAATCTCATGATTCAGGGAGGCCTGCTCCGCCTCCTGCATGGAAAGTTTCTGAATGCGCTTCATGTGCGTGGTCCAAATAAGAACATTTCCATTTAGACAGGATTTCCGGGAAATGCGATCAATATTTTCCTGTTTTCCGGAAAGGCTTTTACCATGACCAGACGTTCTGTATCTGGAAAACCACCGCCGTTTGCCCCCTGCGGCCGTTGACGGGATTCTTGACAAGTTGAATATCAGGCTGGAGCGTCATGGTGGGCGTCACCTGGGCCACGTATGTCAATTCAATGCCGTATTCATTCCTGTTCACGTACGGGCCGTCCTTTTTAGCCCCCTGCTGCCAGAGGAGACCGAGGCCCAGGTATCCGTCATTGGAAGCGCCTTTTCCCCGGAAGGGGGAGAGAAGCACCAGCCCAGTGGTGGCCGCGCAGCGTACGCCGGTCAGCGTGGCTGCGTCATCGCTTGCCCAGCCGCCGCGGAAGAACCACCCCAGGTGGCTGCTGCGGCCCAGCTGCTGCTGGAAGTTTACGGCCACGCCGCCCCCGTTTTCACCGTTGCTGGTGGTGAAAAAGGGCTGGAGGCGGTACACGCCGGGGCCCATGCTGCAAAAATCTTCCGCCACGTAGCCGAATTCAAGCACGTTCGTCCAATTGTCGGAATTCAGGTTCCGGAAAGGATTGTGGTTTTGAGTCATGTTATTGGCGGCGGTGGCTCCCATCACATAAAAGGAGGTGGTCGGCTGCCACGCGAAATGGAAACCCAGGGAATTATCCGTCAGGGGGAGTACGGGATTATTTCCGAAAACGCTGTTGGTGAGGTTATTGTTATGGGAATTGGCGTAGGCGTTGTGATCCATATAATTGGTAGTGTCCAGCTGGCCCGCCATCAACAGGAGCTTTCCTCCCGCACCCACCCATGCCAGGCTCAGGTTGCTCAGGTGGGGATCCGGCCCCTGGAAAGAGCTGGTGGGGTTCTGGAGGGAGCCCAGCGTGGTTTTGGGGCCTTTGCTGCCTTCATTGAAGTCAAAGCCGTTGCCGAAGTCGAACTCAGAGGCCAGGTACAGGCCGCTGCCCGTGGAATTATTGCGGAAGATGGTGATATTGGTCAGCAGGGAACCATTGTAGGAGGGGAAATCCGTCTTTCCGTTCAGGCCGCCGCCCGCCAGTCCCGTGTAGTTGAATCCGAACTGGGCGGAATAAGTAATGCCGTATCTGGAGAGAGCGGTCTTGAGTTTCTGCGCTCCGGTGGAAATCGCGTCTTCGCGTATCCAGGCGTCCGGTTCCGCGCAGGTATTGCCGAAAACGTAGGAACTGTCCAGGTACGGCATCATTTTGAGGGGCTTGGCCGCAAACCATTCCAGACCGGGAACGGGAGTCCCGCCTCCGTGCTGAAGCAGCACGCTGGGTCTGGTGGGAACGCCGGGCGTCCTCTTGGTGATTTGTTCTTCCGGGCGCATTCCTTTCATCAGGCTGGGGCTTATTTCCCTGCCTTCCAGGGTTTTTACGCGCAGGCCGCGTTCCGTGTTCAGGTAAGCAGAGGCAGCCTCCGCGGAGGGTGCTGCCTGTTGGGCGAGGACGGGATTGCAGGATGCCGCGACGGCAACAGCGCACATGGAAGGAAGAATGACATGTCTCATATGGACAGTCAGACAAGACTTTTCCCGGAAGTATCATAACTCCGCCCGATGCTGACGCGAATAGCTTGAGTGCTGCACTTTTGAGCAGTTGTTCAAGTTGATTCTGTTGAGGGGCTCGTGTCTTAAAAATATGGTTAAAGCCGCATAAGGGGCTTTTTCAGATGCGGAAAATGTCGTGTAAAGTCTCCTGAAAAGAGTCCGGATGAGGCGCGGATTAGAAATCCGATTTTGGCAAGCCAGTAGTTTTTGTGTGATATAAACATATGATATGTAATAATATATAAACATTTCTAACAAAAAATACCAATAAAGATATCCGTGTAAGCGATAAGCGGAATGGGGCGAATTCACTTCCTGTGAAAAAATAGTATTGACTGCGGATTTCTAATCCGTTACACCAAATGCCAGGAAGAAATAATATCGCTTTCTTACCATCTCTTATCGTTTATTTCAGCACATGAAAACGGCATTTATTACGCTGGTGGCAGCGTCTCTGTTTACTCTGGCCTATGGTTCGCCCGTCCTTACTCTGGATTCCGAAGCATTGCAGCTGGCCGGCGGTTCATACTCCCTGACGGAAGGAATCAATTCCGGCTACGGCAATTTCTCCGTGACGATGGCCCTGGACGCTCAGGCTTTCCAAAGCGCCATTCTGGCAGGCGATGTCTCAGGGACTATTTTTTCGGCCAACAACAATAAGATAGGCCTGGGCCTCAACTACACTCCCAACGCGGGCCTTTACGGTTCCTGGCAAAGTACGAATTACACCCGTGCGATTAACCCCGTCAATAACTCTGCAGTCAACCTGAGTTCGGGATTGGGGCAGCTGTTCACCGACAACACTTATGAGTCCATCGCCATTACTTATCAAATTACCAGCACCGGTACCTGGACTTATCTGACCCTGGTTGATTCCGAAGGGACTGCCTCTACTTACGGAGGAAATGAATCAGGGTTGAAAGCGAGTGGTTTTGGAGCCTTGACTTCATTTACCTATGGCGAGGATTACGTCAAATACCTTGTCGTGGACGATCAAACGCTGAGCGCCGCCGCTTCCCAGGAAGCCAATCTTAGCGCCATTGCGGCGGCTGCCGTTCCGGAACCGGCTACGGCATCCCTCAGCCTGATTGGTCTGGCTGCCCTCATGATGCGCCGCAGACGCGCGTGAGCCGCGAAAGTCATTGCTGTTTTTTTGCAGGAGGCGGGAGAGATCCCGCCTTCTCTTTTATTATCAGGAGGGAAATATCCGTGTTCGCGAACTTGCCCCAGGAATTTCACGCCTGGTTTTCCCAGGCCTGTTGCGCCGGTTGTCTGCCGTGCCGTGGCAGATGATATTTATTCCTCTTCCTGGTCTGGAAGCGGCAGGATTGCCGTTTTCATACATCCTGGAGACCTTGCTGGAGGCATTTCTGCGCTTCATGCAAAGATGCGGGGTGAAAATAGGTTGTTCCCGTGCAGTTGCCGTGGAGAAGCGGTTGCGGTGAAAGCGTTGAAATGCGTGTTTTGTCTTTTTACCCTGAAAATAACAAAGCAGTCCCGCACGTTACGGCGGGACTGCTCTGAAGGAAATCATCAAGATCTGCCGAGGCTTATTGCACGGCGATCGTCTGTTCGCGGTCGGGGCCTACGCCCACGGTCGTGACGGGGCAGCCGATGAGCTCGCTCATGCGCTTGACGAATTTTTTGGCCTGTTCCGGAATTTCTTCCCAAGAACGGCAGGCGGAAATATCCTGCATCCAGCCGGGCACCGTTTCATACACGGGTTTGCAGCGTTCCCATTCGTCCACCGTGGCGGGCGGATAGGCCAGGATTTCCCCGTCCAAATCGTAGCCCGTGCAGATTTTGATTTCCGGGCACTTGTCGTAACCGTCCAGATTGGTCATGGCCATTTCATCAAAACCGTTGAACATGGCGGAGAAGCGCAGCAGCACGCCGTCAGCCCAGCCGCAGCGGCGGGGGCGGCCCGTGGTGGCACCGAATTCGCGGCCCATGCTGTGCAGATGATTGGAGATGTCTTCATCCTCCGTGACGAAGGGGCCTGCTCCCACGCGGGTGGTGTAGGCCTTGCAGACGCCGATGATGCGGTCAATCTTGTGCGGGGGAACGCCCGTGCCGGTGCAGGCGCCGGCGGAAGAGGTGTTGGAGGAGGTGACGAACGGGTAGGTGCCGAAGTCCACATCCAGGTAGGCTCCCTGGGCCCCTTCGAAAAGAATGCTTTTTCCGGAGGACACGGCTTCGTGCATAACCGGAATGGTGTTGGTAATGTGGGGGCGCAGCACATCCGCGGCGGCGCTTACTTCCGCAACCATTTTTTCTTCATCCATGGCGGGGAGGCCCATGCGTTCCATTTCCGCATTCGCCATCTTGATGCGGCGGCGCAGCACTTCGTCAAAAATCCCGGGATCCCTCATGTCCGCCATGCGTACGCCGATGCGGCGCGCCTTGTCCGCGTAAGTGGGGCCGATGCCTCGCTTGGTGGTGCCGATGGCTTTTTTGCCGAGGGCGGATTCCTGGGCGGCGTCCATTTCCTTGTGGAAGGGAAGGACTACGTGGGCGCGGTCGGAGATGAGAAGGTTGTCTTTTGTGATGGTCACGCCCTGGCCGCGGAGTTCCTTGATTTCCTCCACCAGGCCGATGGGGTCCAGCACCACACCATTACCGATGACGCAAAGCTTGTCCGGCCACAGGATGCCGGAGGGAACCAGGTGAAGAATGTATTTCTTTCCATTGGCGATTACGGTATGGCCGGCGTTGTTGCCGCCCTGGCCGCGTGCCACCACGTCGGCGGATTCCGTCAGGAAATCGATCATTTTGCCCTTGCCTTCGTCGCCCCATTGGGAGCCGATAATAATGGTATTCATGATAAAAATGGAACTCGGAGACCTTAATGAGATTCCCGCCTTATGGCAAGACAATCTTACGGAATTGTTAAGTTTTCCTGATCAGGCTGAGCTGTGGAAAAAATATCCCGTCCCCCTCGGGAGAGGCGGAACGGGAGACAGTTTTCTGCAGCGTGAGACGGGATACCAGGGGTGAAATAAGAAAAATTTGGATTCTCTTCACATAACTTGGTCGGTATCGGTCAGGAACGACGCCTGCGGCGCATGGCCGGAACAACAATACCTAACAATCCCATAACGGCTGTAGTCGGTTCGGGAACAATATTGATGGAGACGGACTGAATAGTAGAGGGAGAACTGTTGTCTTTGTTTAACATGGAACTCAGCTGCGTGATCTGACCGTTTTGGAAAAAAGAATTCAACTCCGTGCGGGTAGCAGTGGCATATGGGAGTTTTTCCTCCGTGTTGTCCCCTTGGGTATAAACGGTCCACGTTAGGGATTTTGCAGACGAATCGTAGGCCATGTCAATGGTGATAAGACCCGTTTTAAACGCTGTAGTGCCGTAGGTCGTCTCTCCTCCGGAGTCACTGCTGGGAATGCCTTTGGTCACCAGACCATTGGTGTTGGACATGTAAAACTGGAATCCGTTCGGGAAAGAATCTGCTGTGGGATTGGTTCCGGAGGCCAGCAAGGTGCTTCCCCAATTATTTCCACTTGTACCGTTGAGGAAGATGGTTGCGCTCAGCGTCCAGTCTTGAAGGCCAGTCAGAGCGGCTTCTCCGAGATCCAGAGTGCCGGTGGTGTTATTCCATGTCCATTGGCTTTCCTCAAAAACAAACGAGGCGGCGGAAGCCATACCCGTTAGGGAGAGAGCAAGAATGGAAAGAAGGAGAGATTTTTTCATGGTTATTAATAGTGTTGATCAGGAACGCGCTATTTGCGTTTCCACGCTATATATGACGATTTACATATCCGGAGTCAACGTTATTTTTTCATGGAAAGCCTTTTAATAAAATTGGAACTTTTCCATGATCGTCTGTTTCAAGCCAAGACAGAGCCGTTTTCCCTGTTTTTACCACGATTGAGAGAAATCCGACATGCACCGGATATGTAATCCGCTGCCGAAAAACGACTCCCAAAGGCCGGGATCCCTTTTTTTTCAAACACGTTACCGGAAGTGGAGGGCGGAACGGTGCGCTTCCTCGGGAACCAGCGTTTTCCAGACGTCTTCATCCGCGGCGATCATGCGCTGGATGTCCCGCGGCGTATGGCGCAGCAGGAATTCATTGAAGAAGGGGACGTCCACCACCAGGCCGTTCGCCAGGAAGTGCTGGTACAGGTGCACGTACTGTTCCGGGGCGCGGAAGGTGCGTGCCGTGACGAATTCGCCGGATTTGCGGTTGAGCCACGGGGAGACGTACAGGCGCGTTTTGTTCTGGAAGGTGCGGCCGAAGGATTCCAGGATGCCGCCCGGAATATCCTCCGTCCATTTTTCCTTGAACAGCTCATTCAGCAGGCCGATGGAGAGGGCGATGGCAATGGGCTCCCGCGTGTAGCGCGCCAGCAGCCCGGACAGATTGTCGAAACGGGCCATTTTGGTAATCAGCACGTTTTTGCCGAGAGCCTTGAGGCTGTCCGCCCGGTCCAGGAATTCCAGGTGGTCCACGTCATCGCCGCGGAGCAGGTTGTTCATGGATATTTCGCAAATTTCCATGCAGCGGTCCGCCTGCGTCTCATTGATGTGGGAGAGGAAGGTTTTTTTCACCTGGGCCATGACTTCCAGATGCAGATTGCAGACGGGGTTGAAACTGCCCCTCATCAGCACGATGGGGCGCTTGTACAGCACATCCGCCGCCTGGGCCACCTGGCCGTTTGCCAGGAACAGGGTGGCCGGCGTCAGGCCGGATTGGACAAGCTGGAGCGCGAACAGGCGGTTGTCCACCATGGAAAAGCCGTGGCCCTCAAAACGGACGACGTCTATTTCCACCAGCCGGGGATCCAGATTGTCCACCAGGGATTCAATGAATTCCTCCAGACGGTCCCTTTTGAAAAAAACGGCGTGCAGGATGTTGACGCCCAGGATGCCCAGGTCCTTCATCTGGCGGTCGTGGTCCGGGTCGTTCAGGCGGACGTGGATAATCAGGTCGGACGGTTTTGCCTCCGGTTTCAGCTGGAAGCGCACCCCTATCCAGCCGTGCCAGGGGCCGTTGTCCCGGTAGCCCTTGACTTTTACCGTATTGCAGAAGGCGAAAAAACGGGTGTCTTTACCGCGCTGGGGACCCAGGCGGTTGATGAGCTGGGTAAACTCGTAGTCCAGCATGCCCTTCAGGCGTTCTTCAGAAACGTAGCGCTTAACCGGCCCGTACAGGGTATCGCTGACGGTCATGTCATAGGCGGAGATGGTTTTGGCCACTGTTCCGGCGGCTCCGGAGGCCCGGAAAAACCAGTTGGCCGTTTCCTGTCCGGCGCCGATTTCCGCGAAGGTGCCGTAAATGGTGGAAGCCAGGTTGAGTTGGAGGGCTTTATCCTGTGTTTGCGCTAATGCTTTGGAACTCATGGAAAGCGGGAACCGGTTCTTGGTTTTCAGTTATTGGAGGGAAGAAGTTTGCGGGTGGCGTCGCTCATCCATCCGGAGTGCAGGAGTTTATCAATAATAACGGCCCGGTTGCCGGGCAGGTCTTCCGGGTAGTGGATGAGCACGCAGGCGTGCACGGGGCCGTTGTAAAGCAGCCTGATCAGTTCCAGGGCCAGCGGGGAATACCTGTCCACGTACGCGTTCATGCGTTCACCGTTGGGGAACTCAAGGGTGAAGTTGAGGTAGGACGCATTGCGGTAACTTTCCGCGGAGGATTCCTCCAGGAAGGGCGGCTGGTAGATGCCGGACATGCTCAGGGTTATTCTGACTGGGACGGGGGTGGAGGGTTTTTTAGCTTCCAGCTCCGCCGGGATCATGGGGGAATAGCCTTCCCAGGCTTCCCAGTCCAGCTTCCATTTGCCGGAATTCCGGTCATACAGGAAAACCGCCGGGCGGATCATGTTGTCGTCCATCAGCACGGAGATCTGAAGCAGGTCTCCGTTCTTGGAGCTTCTGCCCGCTTCCTGGGGCAGATAGTCCTTGTATTTTCCGTAGGAGGCCCAATAGGCCATTTTGGGAGCCACGTCGGCGGGATTCATTACATGGTTGAGCCTCTCTTCGTCCGAGCCCGCCATGCAGTAGAGGGCCAGTTCGTTCATGGCTGCCGTGATATGGGGGGAAATGGATTCCGCTTTCCGGTCTTCCTCCTTGCGGTTATGGGCAATGAGCCGGTATTGCCGTTCCCTCTGCTGCAATTTTTCCAGCAGGTCTTTGTTTACTTCCTGTGAGAAAAGCGCTTCATGATCCACAAACCGGTCTGAGATATTCAGGATTTTGGAGCTTTCCGCTTCCATATCCCTCCCGCGCAGGAACATGAATATGCCCAGAAGGAAAAGAATGAGTCCTGAGACAAAAAGCCAGATATGCCAGGTGGGCCTGCGTTCGCTGCGCACGATGTCCATGGCGGCGGGCCGGTATTCCGGCTCTTCCGGGGCCAGGGTGGCGCTGCGTGGCGCGGCGATGGCCGGAGCGGCGTTTTCCTCTTTCCGTTTGCGGATTTTTGTGGTGGATCTGGCGGGGCCGGGAATGGAAGGAGAGTGGACGGAAATGGTCCGTTTGTCCGTCTTTTTCTTTGGTGCAAGCGGTGTCCGTGGCGCGGCGTCCGTGGAAGTATGCGGAATCCCGGCGGCGGGCGCCGGAATAGCCGGCTGCCCCGGAGTCCCGGGTTCTTTTTTTGCAGCTTCAGGCATCCGGGCCGGGAAGGTGGAATGAGCCTCTTCCCGTTTGACGGCCGTGACGGCGGAGTGGCAGACGGGGCATTTCACCCGGCTGCCTACGCGGGCGGCCCTGACGGCAAAGGGATTGCCGCAAACATGGCAGAGGCAGGGGACGGCATCCTGTTCTTCCGTTTCCGGCCTGTTTTTTTCTTCCGGCCTGGCAGTGACTGAAGCTGTGCAGATGGGGCATCTTACCTGGCGTCCCAGAAAAGACGCTTTCACGGCGAAGAGGTTGCCGCATGACGGGCATGTGCAGGCTACCGTATCCTGGGAGGGGGAAGGCATGAGGGGAAAAAGTTACAGGTGGATGAATTCCGGAACGGGAATGGTGATGGGCCTGGGCGCCGGCAGCGTAATGCTCGTATCCGTATGGTCCGGTGAAACGGGATCTGCGGAAAGGGTTTGCGCTTCCGGCACGTTTTCGCCGGCCCCCAACAGCTCAAAGTTGCGGTTGGCCGGCACCTGGTTCAGCTCCGTATGGTAGGGATCGTCTCCCTGGAGGATGGGCCTGGTGGGCAGGATGGGCGGCAGGGGAAGAATGCGGTTCTGGGCCGTGAAGGTGGAGACGGGCGCGGAGATGTCCTCCCCGTGGAGGTCGCAGAAGGGCAGGCTGGAATCCCCCTTGCGGAGGTACTCGAACATGGTGTGGCGGCGGTATTTTTTATCCGACGGGTCAATATCATAGCAACTGTGCGTGGCCCTTTTCCCGGTGGTCAGGCAGATTTCCACCCTTTCTACGCTGGGGGGAGGGAGCAGCTCCCCGGCGGGGAACTGCCGTTCCGCTTCCGTGATGGCGGCGCCCAGCACGGAAGCACAGGTGTCAGACGAGAAAGCTCCGTGATAGATGGGCTTTTTCCCTTCCAGGAAGCCTACCCAGATGCCGCAGGTAATGCGGCTGTCATAGCCAAACAGCCAGTTATCCGCGAAGTCATACGTGGTGCCCGTTTTTACGCCGCCCTTGAAGTTTTTCGGCAGGTGCGGGGCCACGCGCTGGGCTGAGCCGTTTTTCAGGGAGGAATTCAGAATGTTGTGAAGCTGGAAAGCCGTGGCGGTGGACGTGGCCCCCTTCCGCACCTGGGCATTGTTTCTGGTTTCAATCGCCTGGGTGGATTCCCAGATCAGCTGGCCGTTTTCATCTTCTATCCTGTCCAGGTAGTAAATATCCTGGGGGCGGGAGCCTCCGTTCGGAATGGCGGTGTAGGCCAGCGTCATTTCTTTCAGGGAGGCAGGTTCCGTTCCTACGAAAATTTTAGGGCGGTAAACAGGGTTTACTTCCGTGCTTCCCGCTTCCCTCACGGGCTTGCGAATGCCGAAATCCGTCAGCTTCTTGACGAACGGTGACGTGCCCATGTCCATCCCCATGCGCAGTGAAGCGGCAATTTTGGAGGCGGACAGGCCGCGGTGGGCGGTAATCATGCCTTCATAACGGTTTTTGGAGTTTTCCGCCCCCCATTCTCCCAGGATTCCTTCCGAACCGCCGATGCCCGTCAGGCGGTTGTCAATGGCATCGTCCAGAATACGGGTGACGGGGCTTTTTCCCGTGTCAAAGGCTGTAGCATACAGGAAAGGGAGGATAGCGGTGCCGGTGGGGCGGGCTCCGTCCTTGATGGCGTCATACTGGCGCTTGGTGTAATCCCTGCCTCCGTGATAGGCCAGGACGGCGCCTGATTTATTGTCCACCACCAGCAGCGCTCCTTCCAGATAACGCGGCTTGTTTGCGGAACCGCTGTGGTAGTCTGCGGCTTTCTGATGACGGTAGCCGGGGTGTTTTTCAATATTTTCCAGGGCCTGTTCCAGGGCTTTTCCGGTAGCTTCCTGAAGCTGCCGGTCAATGGTGGTGTAAATTTTAAGCCCGGCGGCATTGACGCGTTCCTCCCCCAGGTATGCGGTGATTTCTGAAGAAATACGGTCGTAAATGTGGGAGACGCCGCGTTTCAACGGCTTGGGATTCAGCCCCAGCTCCATGGCGGAGAGGCGTTCCGCTTCATCCGGCGTAATGTATTTTTCTTTGGCCATGCGGTTGAGCACGTGGTTGCGCCATTTCAGATTGCTTGCCGTATTGTTCAGCGGGGAAAGCCCGTTCGGGTTTTTGATCAGGGCGGCGATGGAGGCTGCCTCCCGCGTGGTCAGATCCGCCGGCTCTTTGCCGAAGTAGCCCAGGGAAGCGGCGCGGATGCCGTAAAACCCGCTGCCGAAGTAAACGCGGTTCAGGTAAAACTCCAGCACCTGGTCTTTGCTGTACCGTTCCGTGATGCGGCGCGCCAGCGCTATTTCCACGAATTTGCGGCCAAAGCTGCCCTCATTCCTGGCTTTGGCACGGTTTTTCAGGTCATACGCATTTCTGGCAAGCTGCTGGGTGATGGAGGAGGCTCCCTGGTTGGCGTCCCCGCTGTTGTGGATATACTCCCGGCCTGCCCGCAGAATCCCCAGGAAGTCATAGCCCGGATGTTCCCGGAAGCGGGAATCTTCCTGGGCAATCAGCGCATTAATCATGGCGGGGGATATTTTGTCCAGCGTGACGTAACTGCGGTTCTCCACATAAATACGGCCTATTTCCTCCCCGTTCCGGTCATAAATAATGCTGGGTTTTTCCAGGTCATTGATGCGTTCCAGGTCAAATTCCGCCGCCCAGTTGTCATAGCGTTTCCAGGCCATCATGAATCCGAAGTATCCCACGGCCGCGCAGATAACCGCCATCACTAGGCACCACAGGACCAGTTTTCGGATAAAGCTCCAGAATCGTTTCCTGGGCGTTGCCTTGGGGTGCCGCCTTTTGTTGGCCTGCATGTGCCTGCGGGGAGCTTGTGAACTTAATTCAGCCATGAAGATGAAGCAGGATTGATCCTGGGAAAAGGGGAAAACGTGCAAAAATCCTAACGGATTCCCGTTTGTTTAGCAATACCGTACATGACGGGCGGGTGAAAAAAGAAGGCATAAGCGCCCCCGGAGTCTTCCTGAACGCCGCCGGCCGCCTGCGGCAGCCGTATCGTTCTGCGGCCCGGGCTGCCCCGGCTTCAGGAAAGAACGCTCTCCGGCCCGTTCAGGGATGCGCCCTGGCGCAGGCGGGGTGGCTTTTCATGCGGCTGTCAGTCCTGAGCGGCGTTGAAGATATTGCCTGCCCTGGTAATGCCGTGTTCCATGGTGTACAGCACGGCGTCCGCCGCCTTGCCAAGCATCACGTCCAGAAGCTCGCGTTCCTCCGGGCGGAATTTGCCCAGCACGTGCCCTATCATTTCCCCTTTGCCCCGGGGCTGGCCGATGCCGAAGCGGAGGCGCGGGAATTCCTGGGTGCCCATGTGGGCGATGAGGGATTTAATGCCGTTGTGGCCGCCTGCGGAGCCTTTTTCCCTCAGTTTCATCACACCCAGGGGGAAATCCACTTCATCATGGATGACGAACACGCTGCGGGGATCCAGTTTGAAAAACCGCATCATGGGGCCCACGCACAGGCCGGACTCATTCATGAACGTGGAGGGTTTCACCAGCAGGACGCCGGGGCCGGCGGCCACCTCGCACTTGCGCTGCCTGTCCGCCTTGAATACGGCTCCCCACCGGGCGGCCAGGCGGTCAAGCACCATGAAACCCGCGTTATGGCGGGTGTCTTCATAGGTTCTGCCCGGGTTGCCCAGGCCCACGATCATTTTAACGGGTACGTCCACGATGGAAAAAAGAGGGAAGGAGATGGGAACAGGCGCTTCCTGCTATCCGGGGAGCGCATGGAGCATCCTGCATCCGTTCTGCGGAGCAATCAACCGTTCCGTGAGACAGCCGGGCGTTTATCCGGCCGCTTTCTTTTTTTGCCGCCCCATCAGGAAGCCGGTCAGCACGTCTTCCAGGGAATCTCCGGTTCTGACCAGGCGGTAATCCGCATTGATATCTGTGCAGATCCGGCGCGTTTCCTCCAGATAATTGGCCATGATCGCCCGGTACTCGTCCGCGATAAGATCCGGTTCCGTAATCAGGGAGCCTCCGCCTTCCATGTCCACGAAGCGGATGGGGCGGTCAAAGTCAAAATCTATTTCCAGCTGGTCCACCAGATGGAATACGGCGACGTCATGCTTGCGGAAATGGAGGTGGCGGAGGGCGTTTTTAAGTTCCGCCGTATCTGTGAACAGGTCTGAAAAAATCAGCACCAGGGCGCGGCGGCCGACGCGTTCCGCCAGTTCATGCAGGGTATCGGGAAGGACGGTCTCCCCTTTCGGGGAATGCGTGTCCATCTGGCTGATGAGCACGTTCAGGTGGGCGGGGCGACGGGAGGCGGGGATGTGCAGCGCGGCTCCGTCCTTCGTCTGCCGGGCAAAACTCAGTCCCACCGCGTCTCCCTGCCGGATGGCGATGTAAGCCAGGTTGGCCGCCAGCCTGCACGCGCGCATATACTTGGTCTCCACCTGCTCCGGATGATAATTCATGGAACCGGAAAGATCCATGACGATGTAGGCGCGCAGGTTGGTATCCGCTTCAAACTCCTTGATGTAGTACCTGTCCGACCGGGCATACGCTTTCCAGTCCAGACGGCGCGTATCGTCTCCGGCCACGTATTTGCGGTACTCCGCAAACTCCACGGAGGAACCCCGGCTGGCGCTTCTGTGGCGGCCGGATACGTTCCCCGTCATGCTGTGGCGCGCTTCCAGGGGAAGGTTCCCCAGGCGGCTGAGCAGGTTGTGATTCAGGTATTTCATGGGGCAGGGAAAGGGGATGGATGATGCCGGGACGGCAGTCAGATTTCCGCCGCCAGGCGCGCCACGGCCTTACGGGGCGTGATGCCCTGGGATTCCGCGGCGAAGTTGGTGACCACGCGGTGCATCAGCACGGGTTCCACAATGGCGTCTATGTCTTCCCTGCGGACGATGTAGCTGCCCTGGAGAGCGGCGCGGGTCTTGGCCCCAAGAATCAGGAACTGGACGGCGCGGGGGCCTGCGCCCCAGGCCACATACTGTTTTACCCATTCCGGGGAAGTTTCCAGGGTGGGGCGGGTGGCTCGCACCAGTTTCACGGCATACTCATAAATATGTTCCGGAACGGGAACGCGGCGCACCAGATCCTGGTAAAAGATGATTTCCTCCCCGGAGAGGATGTGCCTGAGCTCCTCGTTCCGGGTTCCGGTGGTTTCCCGGGCGATGCGCATTTCCTCATCCTCCGTGGGGTAATCCACTTCAATCAGGAACATGAAGCGGTCCAGCTGGGCTTCCGGCAGGGGGTAGGTGCCCTCCTGCTCAATGGGGTTCTGAGTGGCAAGCACGAAGAAGGGAGGCAGCAGGGTGAAGGTGCGGCCCATGACGGTGACGCGGCGCTCCTGCATGGCCTCCAGCAGGGCGGACTGGGTTTTGGCGGGGGCGCGGTTGATTTCGTCCGCCAGCACGATGTTGGCGAACACGGGCCCCTTGATGAACTCGAACTGGCGCTTGCCGCCGGCGGAATCATCCTGAATGATGTCCGTGCCGGTAATGTCCGCGGGCATCAGGTCCGGCGTGAACTGGATGCGGTTGAAACTAAGGTCCAGCGTTTTTGCCACGGAGCTGACCAGCAGCGTTTTCGCCAGGCCCGGAACTCCCATCAGGAGGGCATGACCGCGGGAAAAAAGGGCGATGCTCAACAGCTCCACGACGCGCTGCTGGCCAATGATCATTTTGCTCAATTCCGAGGAAAGCTCCTTGTAAATGGCGCCGAGCCGGTCAATGGCGGCTACGTCGTCATCGGGCAGAGTGGGGGTGGCGGGTTCCATATTGCAATTTCATAGCACTTTCCGGGCCGTTTTCCACCAAATAATCGCGCCGCGTTCATTTTCCCTGCTTGGAATGGGAAAGGAAACGGGGTAAGGAAAGGGCATGCCGAAAATTGCACTCATTCAACTGTCCGCAGATGCCCGGCCTTCCGTAAACAAGGAGAAGACGGAATCCGCCATCCGTGAAGCCGCCGCCAACGGCGCGCAGATCGTTTGTACCCAGGAGCTTTTTACTACGGAATACTTTTGCAGGACGGAGGAATGCGATTTATTCAACCTGGCGGAACCTGTTCCCGGGGAATTGACGGAAGCCCACCGGAAACTGGCGGCGGAACTGGGCGTGGTGATTGTGGCTTCCGGTTTTGAAAAGCGCGCCACCGGGCTTTACCATAATACCGCCTGGGTGGTGGACGCGGACGGAACGTTTCTGGGCATGTACCGCAAAATGCACATTCCGCAGGACCCCGGCTTTGAAGAAAAATTCTACTTCACCCCCGGCGACCTGGGCTACAAGGCGTTTGACACCAGATTCGGCCGCATCGGCGTGCTCATCTGCTGGGACCAGTGGTATCCGGAAGCCGCGCGCCTGACGGCCATGCAGGGGGCGGAAATCATTTTTTACCCCACGGCCATCGGCTGGCTGCCGGAGGAAAAGCCCCTCCTGGGGGAACAGCAGCACTGCGCGTGGGAAACCGTGCAGCGCGGCCACGCCGTAGCCAACGGCTGTTACGTCTGCGCCGTCAACCGCGTAGGGACGGAGGGGGAAAGCGAATTCTGGGGACAGTCCTTTGTGGCGGATTATTATGGACAGGTTATCGCGAAGGCGCCCGTCAGCGATGAAACCATCCTGTACGCGGACCTGGACCTGGACGCGCTGGAAGACCACCGCCGCATCTGGCCCTTCTTCCGGGACCGCCGCATTGACTCCTACGGCGGCATTACGGAACGCTGGGGCAAGTGAACCTGCCTCGCTTTGCCCGTTTCATGTATTCCTGGAACCCTTGAAACGGCAGCGGGCGCAGGTCCGGGAAGCGTTCTTTGCCGTGAAAAAACGGCGCAATAATTTGATCATCGGCCGGCATCAAGGCATGATGGGAGTGCAGGGATGCCGGTAACCGCGCAGAGGCGGCGTTCCGGAAAGCGTGCCTTTGCGCGTAACGTTTTTCCATGAAAGGCCGTTCATTTGGCTTGCGTGGCGGAGGGATGGAGTGCAAGCTGTGCGCGTTATGCTCGACATCCGTGTAATACGAGAAAATCCGGAAGAAGTGAAAGCGCGGTTAAAGCCCCGCAGCGGCGACGCGTGGAAGCTTGTTGATGACGTTCTGGCCTGCGATGAAGCGCGCCGCAATGCCGAAACGGAAAAGCAGGCCTTGCAGTCCGAGCGCAATGCCACCTCCAAGCAGATAGGCATGCTCAAAAAGAAAGGGGAAGACACGTCCTCCATTGAAGCGCGCGTGCGCGAAATCGGGGACCGCATCCGGGAGCTGGATCGGGCCGCGGAGGAAAATGCAGCCCAGCTTACCTCCCTGCTGATGAACATTCCCAACCTGCCGCATCCGGAATGCCCTGTGGGCGCGGATGAAACGGCCAATCCGGAAATCAAGCTGTGGGGAGAAAAGCCCGCTATTGAAAACCCGAAGGACCATGTGGAACTGGCCGCGAACCTGGGCATGATTTCCTTTGAAGACGGCGCGCGGATTACGGGCTCCGGTTTTGTGGTGTACCGTGGGGCGGGCGCCCGCCTGGAACGCGCCCTGATCAACTTCCTGCTGAATACGCAGACCGTGGAAAACGGTTATCAGGAAGTGGGCGTTCCTTTTGTGGTGAAGAGGGAGTGCATGGAAGGCACCGGCCAGCTTCCTAAATTTGAGGAAGACATGTATGGCACGGAAGACCAGCAGATGTTCCTGATACCCACGGCGGAAGTGCCGGTCACCAACCTGTACCGGGATACCATTTTACAGGAAAGCGACCTGCCCATCAAGATGGCCGCATACACGCCCTGCTTCCGCCGGGAGGCCGGAAGCGCCGGCCGCATCAACCGCGGCATGATCCGCGTCCACCAGTTTGACAAGGTGGAACTGGTGCAGATTTTGAAGCCGGAAGACTCTTTCCGGGAGCTGGAAGTGCTCCGCGGCCATGCGGAATCCATTCTTCAGAAGCTGGGGCTTCATTACCGCGTGATTGAACTTTGCACGGGAGACCTCGGCTTTTCCTCCGCCAAGACGTATGATATTGAAGTATGGGCTCCGGGACAGGGGCAGTATCTGGAAGTTTCTTCCTGTTCCTGCTTTACGGACTACCAGGCGCGCCGCATGCGCCTGCGTTACAAGGATGCCGACGGCAGGAACCAGTTCTGCCATACCCTGAACGGTTCCGGAACGGCTCTGCCGCGGCTGTACGTGGCCCTTCTGGAAACTTACCAGCAGCCGGACGGCTCCATCCGGATTCCGGAAGCTCTTGTGCCGTATTTCGGCGCGGACTGCATCCGTCCGGAACAGGCTTGAACCGGTATTTTCCCGTCCCAACCCTGAATCAGCCCATGCCTGACGAGGGCCCCCTGGAACACTACCTGACTGTTTCCCATGAGCCGGAGCCGGATATTCCGGAACCGGCTCCGGAACGCAGCCACGGACCGTGGCGGGAAAGGGGAATCATGCTGGGCCTGGGTTTCCTGTTGGGGTGCGTCGGGGCGTATGCGCTGGTTTATTCGGAAATGTCCGGCGGCATGCGGACGCTGAAGCAGTCGCTTTCTGAAGAACGCGAACTGAATGCGTCTCTGCAAAAAGAACGCGTCCATCTGCAGGAAGCGCTGGAACAGGCACGCATGGATTCCCTGCTGGAGGAACGTTCCCCTCTTTCCGTGACGGTCGGAAGCGTCCCCAGAACAAGCCGCAGGCCCGTTCCCCAGCCTCCGCCGCTTACGCCGCTGCCTTCCGGCGGCCAGGCTTCTCCTGAACCCGCGCCGGCACCCGGCTCCGTAGAGGACCGGCTGATCAATCCGGGACCGGAGGATTGGAAGGAACGCTACCGGTACGCCGCCTTGCAATACAACCGGGTGGTGGAGGATTACAACAGGTTGAGGAAACTTTACATGAATCTGGTGGGCCGGAGCGGAGCCGCCGGCGGCCTGGTGACGGGGGCCCAGTTTTACAAGGCCCTGAGGAAAGATACGCGGATGGAGGCGCGCAAGCTGGATGAACGGTACATGAAGGGGGGGCTGCGGGGCAGCGAACTCCGGGAACTGGAGCGCAGCCGGGATGAAATGAGACACCGGGACTGGTGGTTGAAAAAAATGGCACGCCAGTTCCAGATTGATTGAATACGCGGCTATCCTTGCGTATTACTTCTACATGGATGTCTGTGGACGGTCCATGCCCGGCTGTTTCTGCGCCCAGTTCTCACCGGATTCCGAAAGCTGCTGAATTCTGAGGCGGAAAAACTTTCCGTCAGCACAGTTCCGCCGCGATGGCGTCCACGAGCAGGTGTCCGCGGCCTTTCAGGATGAGCCTTTGTTCCGGGGAAATGTCCGCCAGGCCCAGTTCCCGGTATTGTTCCAGCAGAGAGCGGGATTCCGGCAGGATGTATTTCAGCGGCAGCCCTTCATCCGTCCGGAGCATCAGGGCAATGCGTTCCAGGCGGTAGTCTTCCGCGGTGACGGGTTCCTGTTCGGAAAGGGGGAGTCCGTTTTCCAGCGTGCTGCGTATGTAGGCGTCCGTGTCCCGCGTGTTGGAGTACCGTATGCCGTTGATGGTGCTGACCGCGCCGGGCCCTATGCCCACATAGTCCTCTCCTTTCCAGTAGGCCATATTATGGGGGGATTGGCAGCCTTCCCTGGCGTAGTTGGAGGTTTCATAGTGGCGCATGCCTGCCGCCTCCAGCATGTGTTCCGCCAGTTCAAAGTAGGCGGCGTCTTCGTCCGGATCCTGTCTTTTTTCTCCCCGCAGCAGGCTCCGGAAGAATTCCGTGTCTTCTTCATAGGTGAGGTTGTAGGCGGAGATATGGTCCGTTCCGGCGCGGACAGCTTCCTTCAGGGTGGCTTCCCATATGGAGAGGGTTTGCCCCGGAATGGCGAACATGAGATCCATGTTGATATGGGGCATTCCCGCATTTTTCAGCATTTCCACGGAGTGCAGCGCCTGAACCGGGGTATGTTCGCGGCCCAGCAGACGCAGGATGCCGGAATCCAGAGACTGCACGCCCAGGGAGACGCGTGTCATGCCCAGGCTGCGCCAGAAGCGCACTTTTTTTTCCGTGAAGGTGGCGGGGTTGGCCTCAAAGGAAAATTCGTCCAGCCCGCCCACAGGAACGAGACGGTCCAGGGTTTCCATGAGACGCCCCAGATGCGTGTCCGAGAGCATGGAGGGCGTTCCCCCTCCGAAGTAAAGCGTGGCCGTTTCCCCTCCGCGGTCCGTGGCCAGAGCGGCGGCGCGGGATTCCGCCTCCCTGCCCAGAGCACGGATGAATAATTTCATGTCCGTGGAGGCCGGCGTGTGCTTGAAGAAAGCGCAGTACGGGCAAATACGGTGACAGAAGGGAATGTGGACGTAGAGGTGCACGGAAGCGGGGAATCAGCGTCTCCGGCGGCGGCCGGAGGTTCCGTCCCCATCCCCCTTCTTGTTCTGGGAAAGCTCCAGAATTCTGTCGGAAGCTTCTTTCATTTCCGTTTTGACGCGGGATTTTTCCGAACCGTCAGCCAGAGACATATAGCTTTTCGTCAGGGCGTCGTAGAAGGGGTGGATTTTCGTTTCCTTCTTGTTTTTGGGTTTGTACTTGAAGCCGTCCGGACAGGTGTCCAGCATGTTTTTCATCCAGGGGATCAGTTCCTCCTTGGGCAGGGCCTGGCACAGGGCGGCCAGGGAAAAGGACATTTCCTCCTGATCCACATCCTTGGGGTCCTTCAGAGCGTTGCCGTCATCACGGTAGAAATTGAGGGCTTTCTTGAACCCCCTGTCCACGGTCCTTTTGAGCCTGTCCGTGCCCTGGGCCTTGGCGTACGCTATCTGATAGGCGGCCTGGGGCTCCGGGTAGGAGTTGCGCTTGGATTCGGACTTGAGCCAGGACATGAGTTCGGCCCACTGGAAGGTCTTATAGTCATATTCCTGTTTCAAGGCATTTTCCAGAATGACGGAGCATAGCACATTGACGTATTCTTTGGCGTGGTTGGCAAGCATTTCCTTGCCGTTTTTGTCGCCGCGGCCTACGGAGGAAACGTATTTGCGCGTTTTCCAGAGTTTTCTGATGCCCATGCCGTCCGGCAGAGCTTCTCTCACTTCATCCACCATTTTGGTTGCCCCCATGAGGTCCTGGGGTTCCTGTTTGAAGAGCGTGTACCAGGCTTCCGTATAGAATGGGTTGGCTTTGAGCACAGTCCTCATGGCAGTCTGCGTGAATTCCTTGGGAAGCGTTTCGGAGGAACTTTCCGCTTCTTCCGTGGAGGATGTGCTGCCCGCCAGTTTGTAAATGTTCATGGCAAAGCGGCTGTCGATGAATTTTTCATAGTCGATGTTCATGGACAGGGCCAGTCCGGACTGGTATTCCGCATTGCCTGTGCGCGGCGCATTGGAATCCCGGAAATACCAGAATCCCGTGGTGGCTTTCAGCGTGTCCACGCTTTGCCCTACGCTCAGCCAGCAGCCGTTGCCGTTGAAATGGGTGGTCATCAGGTTGCCGTGGCCGGGCTGCCCGGCAGGGGCGGCGGGAATGCCGCGCGCAATTTGGGAATTGCGGGAGATGAGGGACATCGTGCCGCATACGCCGCCTTCATGAAGCTTGCGTTCGTTGGATTCCCTGGACCATTCCGGATCCGGGTCAAAGCTGAACAGAATGGGCGGTTCCTTGTCGTCATCCGCCCGGTAGGGGCCGTACAGCCACAGGCGGGTCGGGCCCCGCTGGCCCATGTAGCGTTCCCAAACGCTGTCGCACTCACGCAGAGGTCGCGTTTCCGAAAGGGCCATCATGGCCGGCCAGGGCGTTCCTTCCAGGGAAACGCCGGTCCATTCCACACGCTTGCGGTCCACGTCGCGCAAATCGCCGCAGTGTTCATATTTATCCACCAGGTAGGAAAAGAATTCCACCGGAGTGGGGAAGGGGTCCCTCTTGCGCCTCAGCTGGCCGTGGCGGTACATGTATTCGTGCAGAAAGCCGGCCAGGTTGTCTTCCGTAATGGCGGAGTCTCCGATTTCCGAGACGGTGGGGTATTTTTTGAGCCAGGCCTGCTTTGGGGTGATTTTTTTGCGATCCAGATAGGCTTCCACCTTTTTGTAGCATTTCTCATCCACGGTGCGGGGGGCGTTCCCATACCAGTTGACGGGCGGTTTTCCAGCGCAGTACAGGTCCGCCGGGGGGGGCATGACTCCGGAGGATCTGAGGCCATTCAGCTTGCCCAGGGCGTCAATGTAGCGGCCCTGCTGGGTAAGGTCGAAAGCTCCCATGCCGAATTCGCGGCGTCCCACCGCGAATGCCAGCACGAGCTGGTCATATTTTTCCGTCATTTCCAGCCCCAGTTCATCAATCATGAAAGCCACATTGGTAGCGACGCTGGGATCCGGCGGAAAGAACATGGCGAAGACTTCACGGTTGTTTTTCGTGTTTTTCAACCATTTTTCAAAATCCGGGGAAAAACTGCCTCCGCGTTTTTTTACATAGTCGCGCACGTAAGCTTCCGCGTAATAAGGATATTTATTCAGCAGTTTTTCTGAAAATTTCCCCTTGGATGCGATAGCTTCCTCCCGTAAAGCCTTTTCCATGGCAATAACTTCCGGGGAGGGGGAAAGGTCGGGAGCGGGAGGCTCCGGTTCCGGTTCAGGTTCCGGTTCGGGAGCGACCACCACGGGTTCCGGTTCGGGAGCGACTACCACGGGCTCCGGTTCAGGAGGAGCGGGCTTGGGTTTGGGCTTGGGCGGGGCCACTACGGGCACAGTAACGGATTTGGCGACGGGTTCCTTTTTATCTTTGAGTATCTGGTAGCCCAGAAATCCAAAGAGAGCGAGCATCCCGGTCACAATCACTGTGATGATGGGGAAACCTCCGGAGCGTTTTACCCGCGGCAGAGGCGCTCCGGGGATGGCGGCGCCGACTACGGGTTTCCGCAGTTGCGGTTGCTGAGGTTTTTTGACGGGGCGGAGAGCCTGGGCATGCGCTACAGCCGGCTGGGGCTGCGCCGGAGAAAGCGGATAAAGAAACAGGATGGTGCCTAATCCCCCGAATTTGCCTTCTGCATTGGCTGCGTACTGGGTCTCAAAGATTTCCCGGGCCTGGGAGAATTGGGCCTCATGTTCCGGAGGGACAGACAGTTCCCCGCTGGCCAGATCGCGCGTGACGAGGCCCCGGGGGCAGAATTCGCGTATCAGGACAGTATAGCCTTCCGGGGAAAGGGCCTGGTACAGATGATAGTCCGGACCGCTTTCTACAAGCGCCGTGATTTTGTAGCCGCCTATGTTGAAATGGGGCGGAAGGGCAGGGGGAGGAGGGATTGTCATGACGAATCAAGAGGTCAAAGATCCCGTATATTCAAAAAGGTCCGGAGCCGTTTGTCAATGCCGGAGTGAGGAAGCTGCGCCATGAAACGGGAACGGTTATCAGCACGGAACGCTTCCGGACGGCGGGAATACGAAACACGCCGGTTTCCGGGAAGTAGGGCATTCCTGCGGCGCGAGGCTGCGCAGGAAGCGGCTAACGAATGGTGACCTTGGTGCCGATGGGGGTATGCTCAAAGAATGTCTTGGCCATGTCCTCCGGCAGGCGCACGCAGCCGTGGCTGACCGGATATCCGGTGACAAAACCCACATGCATGCCGTAGCCTCCCGTAATCCGCATCCAGTAGGGCATGGGGGCGGGGTCGAAGTAGGTTCCTGCCGGCGCTCCGCCAGACCTGGCGTTGTAATCCCCGTTGACGACGGCTCCGGTGGATTTGCTGCGCAGAACGCCGTATGTGCCGGATTTGTAGTTGGCGTCTTTCTGGATGATTTTGTACGTTCCCCTGGGAGTGCCGTAGCCTTCCTTGCCGGAAGACATGGGGGAAACGCCCACGAGCGTGGTTCCCACGTAGTAGAAGACTTTCTGCTGTTTGAGGTCAATGATGATGTGCTTTTCCCCCTGGGTGCCCGCCGGCAGATCCCAATATCCCTGGCCCAGACGGGCTTCCGGAGGCAGGTCCGTGTTGACGCCGGAGGTGGAGCCCACCCCGGACAGGTAGTCGTCCCGTCCGGACGTGCCCTGGATTTTCCCGGCGATTTGGTCAAACAGCGGGGGCCTCTCGTACGATGTGCAGGAAACAAGAACGGAACTGATAGAAACTAACGTCAGTATGCCGGATTTCATGGGAACGGGAAAATGTCAGGCAGGTTATGGGGCCTGTCCGCCTTTTTGTCAAGATTTGCATGCTGTTATCCGTTGCTTATTCCAAAGGTATCTGTTATACACGGCGGACCACTTCATTCATCCCTGTTTTCATGAGCGAACAATACGATCTTCTTAAAAGCATTCTGTTGGAAAAATCCGTGCGTACGGGAACCTTTACGCTTGCTTCCGGCAAGGTGTCCGACTTGTATGTGGACTGCCGCATGACAGCCCTGGACCCCGTAGGAGCCACTCTGGTGGGCTCTCTGGGCTGGAAGCTGGTGAAGGAGGATATTTTGCCCCGTTTCCCGGAGGTGGCGGCCATCGGCGGCATGACCATGGGGGCGGACCCCATTTCCCTGGCCGTCGGCATGACCAGCGCTCTGGAAGGGGCGGAAAAGAAACTTCAGGTGTTCACCGTGCGCAAAGAGCCTAAGGATCATGGACGAGGCCGCCGCATTGAGGGTAATTTCCAGGCCGGGGATACCGTAGTCGTGGTGGATGACGTCATTACGACGGGCGGTTCCACATTAAAGGCTATTGACGCCATTGAGGCGGAAGGGGGCAGGGTGGCAGCCGCCCTGGTGCTGCTGGATCGCGAGGAAGGCGGCCGCCAGGCGATTGAGGAACGCGGCATTCCCGTTTACCCGCTGTACACCAGGACTTCCCTGTTGGGCCGTTAATCCTTTTCCGTTCATGCTCCCGGCCCTGATCGGCATAAGCGGCCATGAAGTGGGCGCGGAGGAAGAGTCTGCCATCCGGCGTTTGCAGCCGGCCGGTTTCATTCTGTTTTCCAGGAATATTGATTCCGTGGAGCAGGTGCGCAGGCTGACGGGAACATTGCGGAAACTGTGCCTCCACCATCCTGTCATTGCCGTGGATCAGGAGGGGGGGCGGGTGGTGCGCACCGCTTCCCTGGGCTTGAGCTTGCCCTCCCCGGCTTCACTGGCCCGGCTCGGCTCGGTTGACGGCATGGTGGAACTGGGCGCGGTGACGGCTCTGGCTCTCCGCTACCTGGGGGTGAACCTGAATTTTGCCCCGGTGCTGGATATCTGCCATGATCCGTCCGCAGCCAACGCGCTTCCCGGCCGCTGCTGGGGAGACAATGCGCAGGACGTTATTTCACGTGGCGGCGTTTACGCCTCCAACCTGCGCCGGGGAGGCGTGCAGAGCTGCGGCAAACATTTTCCCGGCATGGGGCGCGCCCTGGCGGATCCCCATTTCAGCCTTCCTGCGATCGGCCTGGATGAACGGGAGCTGTTCAAGACGGATCTGCTGCCTTTTCTGGCTCTGTGTCCGGCATTGTCCTCCATCATGTCCGCCCATATCATGCTGCCTCGGATTGATCCCGATTATCCCGCCACCTTGTCCGAACGGGTGATCAGGGGGCTTCTGCGCGACCGCCTCGGTTTCCGGGGCGTGGTGTTTACGGATGATTTGTGCATGGGGGCGATTACGGCGCAGTATTCTCCGGATGACGCCGCTTTCCTGTCCCTGCGGGCCGGATGCGATCTTCCCCTGATTTGCCATGAACCTCTTCCTTGGCTGGATGGGCTGGCTTCCCGTCTGGAAGGTTTGAACGCCTATGACCGGGAGGATTCTTTCAAACGGGTGGAAAAGCTGAGCGACTCCCTGTGTTTCCCGTTTCCGGAAAAGGCTTCCCTGTGGGATTCCTGCCTCCGCCGTGCGGAGGCTCTGTGCCGCCTGGAAGAGGACGGAGGAGAAAAGCTGCCTTCATCCCCAGTCCAGAAATATTGAGGCAGGTGCCAATGACGGTTTTTGCCTGAGAATATGCCGGGAATGTCCCGGAAGATTTATTCCCGCGGCAGGGAGGAACAAAAGGAAAAGGTGGTTGGCTGATCAGCTTCTTTTGCGGCGAGCCGCCAGCAAGGCCGCTCCAAACAAGCCCAGGGCAGCCGCGGCGGGTTCCGGAACGAGGTGGTTGTAGATGCTTGAGGAATAGACTTTGACATAATCGATGTCGAATGCGGCTCCGGAATTGGCCAGCGTATTCTGGTCGATTCCCTTATTAACTCCTGCATTTTCCACCCAGTTGCCTCCAATCTGCTGGTCGATGATCAGGTAGAATTCGTTTCCGTCCTTGTCAAAGGGCCAGTTTGCGTTATTGGGCTTTTTGAATGAACCGGTTGCTTTTCCATCCACATAAAAGGTGATGCCTTCTTCCGTCCATTCCATCCCGTAGGTATGCCAGTTTGCTTTTTCAGCACCATCGTTCCAACCGGGGGTGACCCCCTGGGATTTATCCTGATTGGGAACGCCGTTTTGCGACCAGTGGATTGTCTGGTAAACACGGCCTTCGTAATTCAGGTGTTCCATGATGTCAATTTCTCCTCCGACAGGCCAGCCTATGCTGTCGGATTTGGGCATCATCCAGATGGCTGGCCAGACGCCCTGCACGCAGTCGAATCTGGCGCGGACTTCTACGTAGCCGTATTGGAAGGAGAAGGTTTTCAGGGAATAGACCCCTCCGCAGGCGTATGTCTTGGCCGGGGCGGTCTGGTTGGTTTGAGTGGTATAGTCCCCGTATTTTCCCCACAGGGTCATGGTGGAGTTGCCGTCCTTTTCCCGGAATTCCACAAGGCTTTCGTCCCGGGATTGGTACTTGCGCCAGTCCGGGGCATTATAGCCTACGTAATCAATGCGGCTCCAGTTGTGTGCGTTCAGAGATGAGCCGTCAAAGTTGTCTTCAAAAACGAGTTCCCAGTTCCTGTCGGATGCCCAGGGTGTCGCCGCCATGACGGAAGATCCTGAAAGCGAGAGAAAGAGGATAGGAAGAAGGAGCGTTGTTCTGATGAACATAATAAGGGAATATAGGACAGGCGCGGAGGGGTGTCAATAGGCAAGAAGTTTGGGAGGCTGCCCTGTCATGGGGCAGGTATTTCCCGCCGTCCTTAAAAGGAATCGCCCGGTTTTCCCGGCAGGGCGGCGGCCATTGCACCCCTCTGCCGGGATTCTCTCATCACAAGGCTTTTTTTGTTATCCCTGCTGCAGGTGGAAGCTGCTTAAGACCGGAGAGCCATATTTCTGGCGGTGTTCGCCTTGTACACGTGCAGTTCCGCAAGGCGGACTTTTCCGCCTTTCTGGAAGAGTTTGACGCGCAGCCTGTTGGTGGTGACGGGATCAAACGTCCGCATGCATTTGATGAATCCATTGCCCGGAAGCTGGAGCATGCGCAGCACTTCCGGCTCATTGGCGTACATGGCTTTCTGAGCATCGCTGACGCCGGCGGTGGAGGCCCCCAGGGAACCCCAGTGAATAGGAATCCACTTGCCGCCTTTGTTGGCTTCAATGACTAGACGGTTGCTGCCCTTTTCAATCTTGATGTCCACGGCGCGCAGGGCGGCAGGGGATTTCAGGGTGAGTTCCAGCACCAGGGGCTCGTCTTCCGAGGGGGCAGCGTCCAGTTCCTCAACGGTGGTAGCGTCCCGGTCCGTCAGTTTTGCCGTATCCACACGGCCTCCGGTAGAGGCTTTCAGCTTGTAGTCCTCTACTTCCTCCGTGGAACTGCCCAGCAGTTTCAGTTCACGCACGCGGCATTCCAGGCCGTGCCAGTCCGTGGAAACGCGGAACAGGCAGCGTGAACCTTGAGTCAGGCAGGAGTCATTCGGGGAGACCCATGTTTTTTCCTTCTTTTTATCCGTTTTGTCGTACACCTCTATCTGGTTGCCCTGAGAGGCCGCGGAAATGTAGGTTCCGTCCGGGAGATGGAAGGAGCAGCCCCAGTTGCCGTGATCCCGGATCAGGATGCCCGGCACCCACAGATGGTTGCAGTTGGTGACTGAGAGGGCCTTTTCTGCACATCCCACTTCAAAGCCGCCCACGGCAATGGGGCGGTCGTATTCCACCTCCAGGTCATTGACGCGCCATTTGATTTTGGCATTCATTTTCTGCACGCCCGGCTGGGTGGGGCCGCTGAGTTCTTTCTTGTAGGAGTAGACGTTCCACTGGCCGTCGAATTTGGAATTGGGCGTCCAGGAAATGGTTTCCATGGGGGTGAAGGTGGTCGTGTCGCTGAATTGCACCATGCCGGCAAAGTCATATTTATAGGCGGAGTTGGCTTTTCCTTCCAGTTCCTTGTCACGGTGAAGCCCCAGGGCGCGGCCGCCCAGAGGCTGCTGGACGTCCACGTTCAGAGAATATTCCCCGGGCTGGGGGTTACCGTCGTTGAGCTTGGGTTCAAAGAAAATGCGCACATCCATGCCCAGAATCATTTCCGCGCAGGTAGCCCTGGTGAGCTGGTCCACCCCGGGAATTTCCATGATGGCCTTGGCGATGGGGAGGGCTCGGTTGTTGACGACATTGATAAGCTTAAAGCGGCAGCCCTGTTCCACCGGAATATTTTTCAATTCCCGGATGGCGGATTTCAGGGAGGCGGGGGCCTTGGTTCCAAGCGCAGCGTTTACCATGGACCAGTTGCGCACGTAGGTGTTCAGGAAGCGGGATTCCGTGTCAATGACGGGGGGCACCTTCCGGAACGTTTTGGCCTGGAATTCAGGCTTGCCCGTAATTGCCAGATTCTGGCGTTCCGCGCAGAGGGCCGTAATCCAGACGCTGGTGCGGATGTAGGTGCCGATGACGGAGTCCGCCGTCATCAGCTCCAGGCGGTTGGGGTTCTGCATCATGCCGCCGTCAAAGGGGCGCAGCAGCGTCAGTTTCCACCGGAAAGCCTCCATGTTTTTGTAATATGCTTCCGGATTGGTTCGCCAGTAGGCGGGGAGGGCCCACATGATGGAGAGCGTCTCGGAGGAGTGGCCCTGGTCACAGCCGCCGATGGGGCCTTCCCCATACATGATGCGGCTGTTTTTTGTGTACAGCTCCGGTCCGCCGCAGATGAGGGAGGCGATGTAGTACGGGCCGTGGCGGCCGGAGTAGGTTCCCCCGCATTCACGGTCGGGTTCAAAGGTGAAGGTTTCCGTCATGCGGCCATAGGGCCCCATGCCGGTGGGGCAGATGGACTGGGCATGGTCCATCATTTTGTCCAGCACGCCGTCTTCCGTGCGCGCCGGAGTTTTGCTGGCCAGCGCCAGGAACAGGCACATGTGGGAGCCTCCGATGCTGACGCCTGTTCCCCGGTAGCCCGGGTGAATGCCGTGGCCGGTGACGAAGTCCCCGTAAAGAACTTCGTTTTTCATGCGCTGCACGCCGTTGCGGATGGCCGGAAGCACGGAGTTGTCCCGGTAGCGCAGCCAGTATTCGCACAGGAAGATGCCCGCGGAAGCCTGGGGGACGGCCCACCAGCATTGGGAGCCGGAGAAGGCGATGTACTGAGCCGCTTTTTTAATGGCGGGGTCATACTTCGGGTTGCCCGTGGCCATCAGGGCCAGGCCGGCCCAGCCTGTATCATAATGGTTGCCGCAGTAGCCGCCCGGGCGTTCCCAGGAGCCGTCCTCGCGCTGCTGGGCCGCCAGCCATTCGCTCATCATGTGGACTACCGCCTTGCTCTTGGCGCAATTTTTGGGGAAGCCGAGGGCATAGGAACCCAGCTGGGGGATTTTGAAGGTGACGTTTTTCACATATTTCTTCACTGCGTCCGGCAGGGCGGAGGAGCCGCCCACCTGTACGGTCACGCCCACGGAGGCGGACCACCTGGGGGTTCCCGTTCCTTTAAGGTTCCAGTCACCCTTGGGGATATCAAAGACCAGGGAAGAGACGGCGTGCGCCTGCCATATTTTGCTTTTGGCGTCGTACCTGGCTTCTCCGTAACCCACGGTGTATTGCTGGGCTTTGGTCAGCGGAACGGTTCCGCCGGGGCCTTCCAGCCTCAGGTCCGACCATTCGAAGCCGTCACTGCCGATGCCGTTGCCGCCGTCATCCACACGCAGGCGCACCTGCTGGCCGCCTTTTACCGGAATGGAGAGGGAAACGGGCTTTTTAGCCCGTTCCTCCCGGAAGACTTCCTTCCAGAGAGGCTGGATGCCCTGAATTTTTTCCACGCTTTCCGCAGGAATGATGTTCAGGGTGATTTTTCCGGCGCCTTCCGCCTTGTCCACCAGAAGGCCCGCGTGCATGTCCAGGCCGCGCCTGTTCTGGTGCTGATAAGGGCCGTAAAGCACGTCCAGGCTTTGCGACGTTTTAAAGGGGTGTCCGTCAATGCCCAGGATCAGGTCTCCTTCCTTGACGTATTTTTCGGCAGGGGAACCCTCAATCACCTGGGTGACCGTGTAAAGGTTCGCCACGGGTTCCCCGTTGGGGTCCAGCATGGTTTTGGGGAAGAAGCCGCGGAAGTTCGTGTCCGGCCAGGAGGCGTCCAGGCCGCGGGCGCGGAAGCCCAGAGGGCCGAAGGTGGTGATCCAGCCCTTGGCTACTTCCTCGGAATTGCCGAACCAGCTCGTGTACAGCTCGGCGTATTGTTTTCTCCACTGGTTCAGCGGCATGGGCTTGGCGAATTTTTTCAGATAGGCGTTCACATCCCCCATATTGGTTGTTTGCCTGGCGGCTTTCCCTCGCAGACGCACTACGGGCGCAGGTTTGGCGGCAGCCTGTTCCTCCTGTGATTCCTTAAGGTTGGCGGAATGCTGCGGTTCCGGCTGTTTTCCGTCCGCAGCGTCATCCGCCGGGGCGGAGGAGCTTCCGGCTGGCTGTGCAGGAGCGTCTGCGGATTCTTCCTCTAAAGAGCCCGGGACGTCTTCATTCCGTTCCCCGGAGGAAATGGCCGGCGGTGTCTCTGCCGGCTGCTCCGCCAGTCCGGACGGGGAGAGGCCCGCGGCGTTTTCCTGTTCGGGGGAGGCTTCTCCCCTCACGGCGGGCGGGGCGGCTTTCTTTTCCGGTTTGGCGGCTCCCTTCTTTTCCCTGTTGGAGTGGGGAACGTCCGGCTCCTGAGCAGAGACGGGTTTTTCCGCGGGGTTCCGGGTGAAATAATAGGTTCCGCATGCGCCTCCCAGCAGGAGCAGGATGAGAATCCATATGCCGGCGGAGTTTTTCTTTTTCCGTGGCTGGGGAAGGGAAGCCGCATGAACGGGCGCCGCTCCGGTTCCAGGAGCGGCCAAGGTCCGCTGATCACGCTGGAGAGGGGGGCCGGAGGCCGGCTGCGCGGCGGCATGGCCGCCGGGAATGGCATAAGCCAGGTACAGGGTGCCCAGAGCGGGGATTTCCTCCAGGGATCCCGTACGGAACTGAGCTTCGAAATCATTTTTCAATGGAAGAACTTCCCGTTCAATATCCGTGTTTTCCGGATAACGCAGTTTCCCGCTTTCCGGGTCGCGCACCGCGAGCCCCTGGGGACAGAATTCGCGGAGCAGGTATGGAACATGGTCGGAATCCGAAGCATAATACACATGGCAAAGGGGCTCCGTCTGTTTCAGGGATTGGATGAGATAGCCGTTGATATTAAATCCGGAAGGCAGGGGAGGCGTATGTTCCATGGTCGCAGGCGGTTGATTATCCGGCTACCTACTAGCATACCCGGCAGCCTCTATCAATGTAAAAAGAGGTTTTCCGTCCCCGGAGCGTGTGACGCAATTAATTGATTATTTACTTGAATACATGTCTATTATGTGGTGCAAGCAAGGCTCGATTTTCCGTTTTTCCATTACGATCATGAGTTCCGATATTAGATTAGATGCCTTGCAGTACCATTCCCAGCCCCGTCCCGGCAAGGTGGAAACATTGCCCTGCAAGCCCTGTTTTTCGCAACGGGATTTGACGCTTGCCTATTCTCCGGGCGTGGCCGAACCCTGTCTCCGCATCAAAGAGGATCCCTCTCAGAGCGCCCTGTATACGGGACGCTCCAACCTGGTAGGCGTGGTCACCAACGGCACCGCCGTTCTGGGACTGGGCAATATCGGGCCGGATGCCGCCAAGCCGGTGATGGAAGGCAAGGGCGTTCTGTTCAAGGTGTTCGCGGATATTGACGTTTTTGATATTGAGCTGAACGTGAAGGAACCGGAAAAGCTGATTGAGACGATCAAGACCATGGAGCCCACTTTCGGAGCCATCAACCTGGAGGATATCAAGGCCCCGGAATGCTTCATGGTGGAAGAACGCCTGCGGGAGGAGATGGGTATTCCCGTGTTTCATGACGACCAGCATGGAACGGCGGTGATTTCCGGCGCTGCCCTTTTGAACGCCGCCGAGTTGACGGGGCGCAAGCTGGAGGACATGAAAGTCGTCGTTGTAGGGGCCGGGGCCGCCGGCATTTCCTGCGCCAAGTTCTACATGACGCTGGGAGTGCGCCGTGAACATATTTATATGTTTGATTCCAAGGGGCTTATTCATACCGGGCGTATTGATCTGCACGCTACGAAAGCCCAGTTCTCCCAGTCGGAAGACTGTTCCCTGGATGAGGCCCTTACCGGAGCGGACGTGTTCCTGGGACTTTCCGCCAAAGGGTTGCTCACTCAGGACATGGTAAAACTCATGGCTCCTTCTCCCATTATTTTCGCCTGTGCTAATCCGGATCCGGAAATCACGTACCAGGATGCCAAAAAAGCGCGGCCTGACTGCATCATGGGCTCCGGACGTTCCGACTGGCCCAACCAGGTGAACAATGTTTCCTGCTTCCCCTTTATTTTCCGTGCCGCCCTGGATGTGCGCGCTTCCGTCATCAATGAACAGATGAAGATCGCCGCCGCCCGCGCCCTGGCTGATTTGGCGAAGGAACCTGTCCCTCAGGAGGTGATTGACCTTTACGGGGGAGCTCCGCTCAGCTTCGGCATCGACTACGTGATTCCCAAGCCTATTGATCCCCGCATCATTGAATGGGAATGCCCGGCGGTAGCCCAGGCGGCCATGATTTCCGGCGTAGCCCAGTCCCCCATCCGGGATATGGAGGCCTACACGCTGGAATTGCGCAAGCGCATTGCCGCGGCTCGTGAGCGCGTCTCCGGCGTGGTGCGCAGCTACCTTTGACAGTTCCCGGCGGAGGCCCGGAAGGACCATGCCCCCTGCGTTTGCGCCGGGCGGCTGCAAAAACCGGGCGGACGTGATGTTCCACCCGGTTTTTGCATATCGTACAGGGAGATGTTTTTTATGGCAGGGATATTGCATCAGATCATTCTGGAGTTTTATACCAGTTTGCGCTTCTATGCAAGGGAAGCCGGGGTGATGAGGATGGCAGAGGCTGCCGGGTGAAGGCCCCTGATCCTGCGTTGGTGTATGGGCGGAATGCTCTTACTGATCCGATACGGCTTCTCCTTTCATGCGGAAGGTAGCAGGGAAGAGCGCAGAAGGCGGTAGCCGTATCGGATGATATTCCAGTAGTTTGGCGGTCGAGGTTATCTTCTTCTGCGTGAGAAGAGCAGACCCGCGCACGACAGTGTCACAAACACGCATGAAGCCGGTTCGGGGACGCTTTCGGGGTCGGTGACGGTGACGATCATGTTCGGGAAGTACATGCTCGTTTCGTTGCCTGTATTGTAGTAGAGTATGACGGGAGCCCCACTGTAAAAGGCAGTTGACTGCATGGAAGCGTAGGTAAATCCGTTGTCTACGCTGAATGGAGAGTCAACCCCATCTCCTGCCTGAAGGCTCGTGCCTATTGTCAGCCTGTCCAGCATGGCGGCGTCAGAAACGAAGGCGAAGACGTATTCCTGCGAGGTGTCCAGAAGAATGTTCCTGAAGGTGAATTCAACGTCGGTGTAGGAGCCGATGTCTACGGAGAGGTTTTCTTCCGTGCGGGATTGCCCGACGACCGTCCAGTCCGCGCTATCCGACGCCGGTTTGGTGAATACCACCATGGTAAGGCTGCCGGAGGTGAAGTCCGCGGTAAACCGGTTGTCCGTCAGCTTGAGCTGTATGGAGTCAAGGTTCACGGTTTCGGGCAGGGGAGTATCAGAAGTGAAGCCCCGGTCCAGTTGCATGGAAATGCCTGTGCCGCTGGCATTTGAAGCTCCGCTTCCTCCTCCCGTGAGGATGTGGGCCGCGTTTGCAGGAAGGCTCGAAATGGCCGCAAACAGGGCCGGCAGCAGTAATAGCAGTTTGTTTTTACTCATGATATTTCGTATGGACTTTGTGTTGACGCACAGCCCATGCACCGGTTTCTTGGAAAAAGGCTTACCATGACGGTTGCGCAACCGTCAGATGAGAAAGTCCTATTCGTTCAGGGATACCGGAAACAGGAAAGTCCGGGTGAGACATGGAACCGGAAATAACAGAGAAACGTCGTGAATGGGGCGTTTCTTATCCAAAGTGGATATGATTCTAGTGAACATGGTCTATCAAATGGTTTCCCGCCATATGCATAGGCATCCATCAGGCTGGTATTCTGGCTTATCTTCCTGTGGAAGAATTACAGTAGCGGAACTGCTCCGGATTCTAACCGGATTCCCCATCTATTTCCTGACGGCTCCCGCCGTCGTCCCAATGGAGATTCATTTTTCATGAATCGCCGTTAATGTAGTCTCTTCTCTTCGCCAGGCAAGAAAGAAATTTCCCTATGGTTAGATGGAGGAAATGTTATTTTTATCTGGTATTTTCAATCCATTTGAAGGGGATTGCAAGATATGGCCGGGCGAAGAATCGTCTTCGTTCCGGTTTTTGGCGAAGGCATGTTTACTCCTGGGCGTTAGCCAGACGGAGACGGATATGCTCCGTCTGTTCCCTGTCCGGGATAAGTTCTACAAGCGTCTGGCTGTTTTCCTCCAGGGAATCAAGCTGGTCGAAGTCCTCCGCCGTACGGATCACCAGATAGCCCATGCCCCATTGTTCCGCAATGGCCTTGAAGGAATGGGCGTGGGGTTGCACCAGCAGTTTCCTCATGGCTTCGGAATGTCCGTCCGCCCCGGGCAGGGCGCGGAAGATGCCGCCGCCCCCGTTATTGATGACGCCGAGGACGCGGGTGCCCCTATCCAGTTGGGGAAGGAGCGCCAGGGCATTGGAATCATACATGGCGGTCAGGTCGCCCACGAGGGCCCAGGAACGGGAGCAGCGGGCGGAGACCCCCAGAAAACCGGAGATTTGCCCGTCAATTCCGTTGGCTCCCCGGTTGGCGCGGACGTTTTCCGTGGGGATGGCTGTCTGGGCGAAGCTGTTCCAGTACCGCACGGGCATGGAGTTGCCCAGGTAAATGCAGTCTCCGTCCGCGGCAAAGCAGGAGAAGGAGCGCACCATGGCCTGTTCGCTTTCCGGGCAGGTGATGAGCAGTTCCTCCATCAGGGCTTTTCTGCGTTTGTTCATGGCGCGCAGTCCGTTCACGTCGCCCACGGTATCTATATCCCCCAGCGCATGCAGAATAGCCTCCAGATTTCCGGTGACGACGGTGGAGGGGCGGGCCAGCCCGGAGAAGCCGGTGCGGGTGACGGAGAAGACTTCCGTGGCCGGAATGTCCTCCAGGTCGCGCCAGAAGCGGGCCACGGGCACGTCCCCTAATCTGAGCAGGACGGCGGGCGGATGTTCCCTCAGCAGGGCGTCCGCGTCCGTCAGGGCCAGATGGGCCAGCTCTTCCCGGAGCCCGGAGGTGGCGTCTGCCACCACGGGGGCTTTCAGTTCGTTGGCCAGCCACCGGGCCGGGGCCTGTTCCGTGGGGTCCAGGCCGCCGATCATGACTACCAGCCCGTCGCGCGATTTGAAGCGCAGGGCCCGGGCCAGCTCCGCCAGGGAACCCCGGAATCCGTTTTCCTCCGGAGGCTCCGCCGGGTAAAGGTCGCAGATGCCGGGGTTCCAGGCAGGGTCCGGGTCCGGCAGGCACACGTTGATGTGGAGGGGGGAGGCGTAATCCCAGTCTTGCAGAATGTCTTCCGGCAGGCTTTCCGGCGTTTCCAGGTCAATCGTGGGTGCGTAAATGCCGAACAGGTCAACTTGTTCGATGGCCTGGGGAGCGGCGGAACCCCGGCAGGCCGCCGGACGGTCCGCCGTGAGCAGGAGCAGGGGGCGGCGCTGGTAGTAGGCCTCCACCACGGCGGGGAGCAGTTCCGCCGCCGCCGTTCCGGAGGTGGTGACCACGGCCACGGGCAGCCCCATATCCTGAATGCGGCCCAGCGCAAAGAAGGCGGCGGACCGTTCGTCAAAGTGAGTCCATTTCACCAGATCCTCCGCGGCGGCCAGCACCTGGAGCAGCGCCATGTTGCGCGCGCCGGGGCAGACCACCCACTCGCAAATGCCGCCCAGGCAGCATTGGGCCAGCAGGGATTTGACGAAGGATGCGGAGGCGCTCACGGGAATCAGCCTTGTTTTTTTGCCGCCCTGGCCGCTTTTTCAGCCAGTTTGGCCTTTTCCTCTTCCGAAAGAATGCGGGGAAAGACGGGGGCGGGATCATTGATGCGGTGCCCTGCGGGGAGGATTCCCCACTCCAGCGCGGCCGGCGTAAGGCTCCGGAACAGATCCCCGGCGTTGAGCTGGTCCAGAATGCGGGCGGAGGCGTCAGGGAGGACGCAGCCGATGAGATAGCCCGTTTGGGCGCAGCATTCCAGCAAATGGCGCAGCACGCAGCGGAGGCGCGGGGCGGAGGCTTCATCCTTGGCCAGCTGCCAGGGCTGCTGCTGCTCAATGTATGCGTTGCAGGCGGAAACCTGGGTGTTCAGGGCCGCCAGGGCATCGGAGACCATGTTGTCGTCCATGTATTTGGAAAACAGGGTGACGGCCTGGTCCATGGTGGCGCGCAGGGCCCTGGAGGCTTCGTCATCGTATTCCTCCGCGCCGGAGATGACGGAATCGCAATAACGGCGCGTCATATTGATGGAGCGGTTGCACAGGTTGCCGAGGTCGTTGGCCAGCTCCGTATTGTACAGCATGACCAGGCGGTCCGCATCAAAGTTGGCGTCCTTCCCGGTGGTGATGTCCCGCACCAGGTAATAGCGCACGGGTTCCGGGCCGAATTGTTCCGCCAGCAGATTGGGGTCCACTACGTTGCCGATGGATTTGGACATTTTTTCCCCATTGATGTTCCACCAGCCGTGCACGAGCAGAGTAGGCATTTCCTCATCGGAGAAGCCCATGGCATGCAGCATGGCGGGCCAGTACACGCCGTGGGCGGGCACCAGGATGTCCTTGCCGATGACTTCGCAGTCCGCAGGCCAGAGTTTGGAGAAATCCGGCAGGCCGCTGTCCGGTTCCGCCAGATAGCCGGCGAAGGAAATGTAGTTGATCAGGGCGTCAAACCAGACGTAGGTGACGAATTCGGGGTCGAACGGGAACTCGATTCCCCAGGAAAGGCGGCTCTTGGGGCGGGATATGCAGAGGTCCGAGTCAAAGTCAATGGCGTTGAGCACTTCCGCCTTGCGGAAAGCCGGAAGGACGAAATTACTGCTCTTTTCCACGAACTGCTTCATCCACTCCACATGGTCGGTCAGGCGGAAATACCAGTTTTCTTCCTCCAGTTCCACCACTTCCCCCCATTCCGGGCCGAAGTTGCCTTCCGCGTCCCGTTCCTTATCCGTCAGGAACTGTTCCTGGCGCACGGAATAGAATCCCTTGTAGGATTTTTTGTAAAGCTGCCCCTTGTCTTTCAGGTTCGTCAGAATTTTCTGCACGCAGGCCTTGTGGCGCGGATCCGTCGTGGAGGCCCATCCGTCGTTGCTGATGCCCAGGCGGTCCCACAGCGCCAGGAATTGGGCGGTGATATTGTTGACATGCTCCTGCGGCGTAATGCCCAGTTTTTCCGCCGTCTGCTGCACTTTCTGCCCATGCTGGTCCACCCCGGTCAGGAAATAGACTTCCTCCCCCTTCATCCGGTGCCAGCGCGCGAGAACGTCCGCCAGGACTTTTTCATAAGCGTGCCCGATATGGGGCGGTCCGTTGGTGTAGTCAATGGCCGTGGTGATATAGTACATGCGGGGAACGATACTCCTTTCCTTTTATTTTGCAAGCAAAGTCATGGCGCTGTCCCGGGCGTGTTTCCAGCATGGGATGGAAGAATAAGGTGCTGCCGTGGGTGGGACGGCGTAAGAGGAGGTGCGGATATTCCCTTCCACCTCGCCGCAACCTTTTCCGCATGGGGCTCAACAGGAGAAAATCCGGTGGAGCCGGATATCCCCGGAAAAGTTTCCCCAGTACATGGTTCCGGGAATGGGCTCCATTGCCGGAGAGCGTGAAGCGTGTCTTTAATTTTGTGATTGTTGTTGCCGGAAACCGCGGTTTTCATAAGCTTCCTCCAACTGGCTGAGCGCCCGTTCCAGAATGGAGCGGGGACAGCCTGCGTTCAGACGCATGAAGCCTTCCCCCTCCTTGCCGAAGATGGAACCGTCGTTGAGAGCCAGGCGCGCTCCGTCCACAAAAAACTCCACCAGTTCTTTTTGGGAAAGGTTCATTTCCCGGCAGTCCAGAAAGACCAGGTAGGAGGCATCCGGCATGATGGCCTTGATTTTGGGCATGCGGCGGCGCAGTTCCCGGTCAATGAAGAGGATATTTTCCTGAATGTAATCCAGCGCCTGGGCCAGCCATTCCTCCCCTGCTGTGCCGGAATAGGCGCTGATGAGCCCTTCGTACGCGAAGACGTGCCCTTCCGCAAGCTCCCTGCCGCTGACGAAATCCTGGTATTTCGCGAACAGGTCCGGATTCTGGCAAATCACGTAGGAACTGCCCAGGCCGGGCACATTGAAAGTCTTGCTGGGCGCCATGTAGGTGACGGAGTTCATGCGGGCCTGTTCGGAAACGGTGGCGAATGCGGTGTGCCTGCGGCCGGGAAGGGTCAGATCCGCATGGATTTCATCAGAAACGACCAGCGTGCCGTTTGCCGTACAGATTTCAGCCACGCGGCGCAATTCCTCCGGACTCCATACGCGGCCTCCGGGGTTGTGGGGATTGCACAGGATGAACATGCGGCAGCCGCGCACGGCTTCCTGCATGTGGTTGAAGTCCATGCGGTAACGACCATTTTCCAGGATGAGGGGATTGTTCACGATTTCCCGGCCGTTTTCCCGGATAATCATGGCGAAGGGGTGGTATACCGGAGGCTGGATCATGATTTTATCCCCCGGTTCCGTAAAACACTGGATGGCGGTGGAAATGCCGGGAACAATGCCCGGAGCGAAGCCTATTTCCGAGGCGTTCACCTTCCACCCGTGGCGGCGGCCTACCCAGTCCCGGATGGCTTCAAAGAAGGCGCGGGGCTTGACGGTGTATCCCAGGATTTCGTGCTCGCAGCGGCGGCGGATGGCTTCCATGATGAAAGGGGGCGTCCTGAAGTCCATGTCCGCCACCCACAGGGGGATCAGGTCGTCCCGGCCCCAGCGGGGCAGCAGGGCTTCATATTTCAGGGCCCCGGTGCCGCGGCGGTCGATTACTTCGTCAAAGTCGTACTGCATGGAAAGTCTGTCTGGCGGGCAATGGTCAGGAAAGTGGGGTAACGCCTTTTTTCAGGATGATGTTGCCGTATTTGGCCGTTTCCCCGGTGATGACGACGGCATAGGCCTTTTTAGCCCGTTCGTAAAAGGCGTAGCGCTCCATTTGCTCAATTTCCCCGTCATAGTTCAGCGCCTTGCGGTATTTGGCCTCCACCGCAGGATCCAGGGAATCCCCCGGGACAGGGGCCATCATGATGACGGGCGTGGCGTAGGCGTCCAGTTCAAAGAGGGGAATGACGGCGGCCAGCAGGGCGTCCGCCCCCAGGCCGTCCGCCCTCAGCACCGTAGGGTTGAAGGTATGGCCGGGGAAGTGGGCGTCTGAAAAGACGATTTCGTCGCCATGCCCCATTTCCGCAAGAATTTTCAGCAGGGAAGGGCTGATGAGGGGAGAAATATTTTTTAACATGCCCCGCAGTATAGCACCAGCCCGCGTTCCGGTACTATCATAAAATTGGGGTAATGCCGGTCATGCCCTCTCAGCCGTTAACAGTCTGGAAGCATTTCCGGACGCATTCTTCCATTTCGGGCATTTGCTCTTCCATGCTTTCCACCAGCCTGAGCTGGGTGCGGGCACGGTGCAGGTTGTGCCGTTCTTTTTTCGTTTTGAAATAAACGTCCCCTTCCAGGTAGTCCGTCAGGAAGCGGATTCCCGTTTCCAGCGTGATAAGCAGACCGGAAAAAGCGAGTTTGGAGACTTCCTGCGGCGTGATGAAGTCCCTGGCGGTTTCCAGATATCCCTTGACGACGGCCTCAAACATGGGCATGCGCAGGAAAGTTTTATCCAGATTTTCTTCATCTTCCGCCGCGGGGGAGGTCATGGTGCGCACCATGTCTCCGAAGTCGTACAGGACGCTCCCGGGCATGACGGTATCCAGGTCAATGACGCAAACAGCCTCGTCCGTCTCCCTGTCCAGCATCACGTTGTTGATTTTCGTGTCGTTGTGGACGATTCTGACGGGAAGCTCCCCCCGTTCCTGGAGATCCAGCAGCACGTCCACGCAGCGTTCGCGGCGGCGGATGAAGTCCAGCTCGTTGCGGCAGGTGTTCAGCCGTCCGTGGGAGTCCGCCGCCGCTGCTTTTTCCAAATGGTCAAAGCGTCTGCGGGTGTGGTGGAAGAATGGAATGGTTTCATGAATGTCCTCCGGATTCATATCGCACAGGAGCTGTTGGAAAGCGCCGAAAGCCCGGGCTGCTTCGTAAGCCTGGCGGGGATGGTCCGCCACGTCGAACGTGTGGGTGTTTTCAATGCAGTTGTAGCATCGCCAGAAACCGGAACCGGGAATTTCCAGATATTTGCGGCCCCCCCGGGCGGAGTACAGGTTCAGCGTCTGGCGGAAGGGCGTTTTCAGTACCCGGAGCATTTTCCAGCGGATGTGGTTGGTTACCTTTTCCACGTTGTGCATGACGTCCCTGGGGCATGGGAATACGGCATCATTCACGCGCTGGAAAATGTAGCGGCGGGTGGTGCCGTCCGGCTTCCGGTAGGTGGCCCGGAAAGTCATGTTGATATGGCCGCTGTTAATGACGTCGCAATGGAGGAATTCTCCTGAAATAGCGAATGCGTCGCTCAGAGCGGCCACTTGTTTCTGAAGGGAGGAAGTATGGAAAACGGCGGACAGGGGCATGGGGAATCAAGAAAAAGCTCCGGCATGATTGATGGCACATGCCGGAGCTTGCGTTGGTTGAGTGAATGACTGTCGGATTTTTAGAAGGAGTAGGCAACTCCTACCCCGGCGACGAAAGTGAAATTACGGTAAACCTTGGATGGTTCCCTGTAGGGGAAGCGGGAGGAAGCGCCGCGATGGTTGGCCGCCAGGCCGCCGTTGCCGAGCCAGACCGTTCCAACAAACGGAGTCACGGTCAGGTCTTTCGTGGCTTTGACAGGGGCGGAAACCGTCAGGGAAATGCCCTGTGTCCCATTGGCGTTCAGGGAATTGCTGTCAAAATAACCGGCCGTGGCGTTCCAGGTGCCCGCCACGATGACGGAGGTGGATTTGTTGACGTCATACTTGTACCCCAGGGTATTGGTAAACCACCAGCCTGTCATCCAGCGGAACGTGTATTGCACACGGCAGTCCCAGAAGAAGTTTTCCAGTCCTTTGCCGAAGTCATGGTGAATGTCCAGAACGAAGCTGTGTTCTTCCGGCCTATTGTGACTGAAAGCGGGGAAGCCGGAGTTGTTGCCTGTATTGTGGATATTGAAACTTCCGGGGATGCCGCCGTGAACAAACTGGTAGCTCAGAGCCGCGATAGTCGATTTTCCGAATTTGCGGCTGACGCCTAAAATGGCCGATCCTTCGTCGCAAATCCCGGAATCATTATGTTCCAGACCATTATCTGTCAGCCACTGATATTTCAATCCGCCTATCAGGGAATATTGATTGTTCAATTGATAAGCGCCGACGGCTTCCAAAGGAATGACATGATCGCTGGCGGAATTCTGGAAAGCCAGGCCGCGGCTGATATATTTGGTAGCGTAGCCTGCTCCCAGCTGGGCGGAGAAGGCCTTGCCTCCGTTATTGGCGTTTAAAACATCCAGGGGAAGCTGGATATCGGCAGCTGCCATGCCGGAAAAAGCGGCCATGGCAGCACACGTTGCAATAATGGTTTTACGTTGCATAATTATATGGGGAAAATATGATAACAATATTTTTATTTTTAGCAAGAGTATCTTCAATACCAGAAAAGAAATATGAAAATATGTTCAATGTATGACAAAAAGTGTTAAACATTTGGCTCATTATTCATCATGCAAGGGCATTTTTCTCAAGGAAAACTCTATTGCTTACACAGAAGTCGGATTTATTTAAACGTTTTCTGCGGCAGACGCATTCACGGGGATGGCTTTTGTGAAACTGATGATGCCGCGGATTTTTTTTCCAGCGCTTTTTTTAACTGGGGTTTCAGGTATTGGAAGAGCCTGATGGAGCCCTTGCTGGACATGTGGTCGCCATCCTTGTACAGGATTTCCCCGTGTTCATAGGCGTTGAACGGCCTGTTTTCCGGTATATGGGGAAGGATGCGCAGGACGGTGCAGAGCCCTTCCAGTTCAAGCCGGTCAAGGATGGAAAGTACGGCGGCGTGATCTTCCCTGTATTTTTGCCGCGTGCAGGTAAGGCTTTCCTGGCCTTTTCCCGTTTTCCCCCTGCGTGCCAGGTTCCTGATGTATTTATCCACATTATTTTGCTTAATGAGCGGAGTGGGGGCCAGCAGGATGACTTGCTTGTCCATCGCCCGCAGTTCGGAGATAAATGCGCGGAGGGAGGCTGAATAGGCAGGTTCGCCGGCGGGAAGCGGCTTCAGCTTCCAGTCCAGTATATTTTTACTGTCGTAACGGGCGCTCCAGTGCTGGGCTATGACCACATGGTTAATTTCCGGGTGGACGTTCAGCCATGCCATGAGGGCTTTTATTTTTTTCTCGTCGCAATAATAGCTTTCATCAAACGGCAGCGCGGGCAATTCCCGGTTCCAGAATGGGGAAATGACGGAAGAAACGTAAATCCCGGAGATGCCCAGTTCCCAGCATGCGGCGTCCAGCCCGCAAAAGGCCGCAGAGGCATGGCTGTCTCCAAACAGGACCACGGATGGAGTTCCGGAAGGAGAACCCAGCTGCAGCAGGCTGGGTTCCGCACTTCCCTTGAAATCGGCTCTGCTGACGAAGGCAAAGATGTTGCTGTTGAATCTGATGGCTCCCTTATCAAATCCCCGGGCGGCTTCAGGAGATTTGATTTCCGCTGCGCCATGCATCTGGGGGCTGGAAATGGAGTTGATTTCCTTGTTGATGTAGTACCGGAATCCTTCCGTCTGCCTTCCAGCTGCGCATAGAAGCAACGCGAAAAGGTATAAGGGGATAAACCATTTCATCTTCATGCGCTTTTTTTCTACTGTAAGGTACAGGAGGCCTCCCAGGACTGCGGACGCCGCTCCGATGGCAAGCATGCCGGGCCATCCGGGAGCATGGAGAAACCATGAATGATAGAACGCGATGAGAGGCATATGCACCAGGTAAAGGGAGAATGAAATTCCTCCAATCCACAGCAGCAGTTTATTGTTGAAGTATTGATGCAGCCTGCCGTATTCCGCATACCGGATCACCAGGCATGTCCCCAAAACTACGGCTGCCGAACAGAGGGAAACGTTCTTTCCATGGGAAAGAGCGGGAACGAGGATACATAATACTCCAAGGAGAAAAAGGAGATCGTTTTTCCACAGGTTTGCGCAACGTGTTGAACTTAAGGGGGGGGGGGTAGATTGCTAACAAAATCCCCGCGCAAACCTCCCATAAACGGGGCAGCGTCATGTAATGGGAGGGAGCGTGAATCTGCTCCCAGACGGGCACGCCGATTTCCTGCAACAGGTTGTGAATGGGATAGGAATAGGCCCAGAGAAAGGACCCGATGCCGGCGATCCAGAAAAGAGAGGCCGCTGCCCGTTTGGGAAGGTAACGGTACAGGACGCATCCCGCGGCAAACAAAAGATAAATTTGCACCGTCACCGCCAGGTACCACATGTGCAGGAATGGATTGCCGGCGGAATCCTGCGCGAAATAATCGGACTGGATGATGGCCAGGAATCTGTTTGCGGCTCCTATCAGCGTGTATCCGCCTGTGGAACTGGCTGTCGCCAGGTCCGTGTAGTCCAGAAAGAACATGCCGGCCAGGAGGGTAAGCGGAATGATGACGGCAACCGGGGTAAACAGCCTTAACACTTTTTTACGGGCAAATTCCCCCAGACGGATTTGCATCTGCTGTTTCTGGAAGGATTTCATAAGCAGGTAGCCTGAAATCACCAGAAATACTTCTACGCCGAAGTAGCCGTAGGGGAAATGCTCCGGATTGAGATGGAAAAGAATGATCAGAATAATCGCCAGCCCTCTGAGTGAAGTGATTTGCTTCATATGGATGAGAATTTTGGAAAATATCTAATATGTTTTGCGTTTGGCGCTTATGAAACTGGGGCTTTCTTTTTTATTCAAGAACCATCCATGGAGCCGTCAGATATGGGGCGCCGTGAATTTCTTTACTTTGGAGGCGGTTTGACGCCAAACAGCCAGGACGCGAGAAAGTTGCTGGAACGAAGTACATTGCTTATCAATAAACAGAGGGTGATGATGGCTGCTGATACGGTGATGCCGACAAACAGTTGAATGATGACCGTATTGCCTGTGGTTAAAAATGGCTGTAAGAATTTCAGATTGGGAAGGAAAAAGAAATGGAGAAGGTAAATGTCCAATGTGCGCCGGCCGATGTATTCCAGAAGATTGCCTGAAAGATGTCCTTCATTGAAATATTCCTCCTTATTGAAGAAAAATGAAACCACAACCATCAGGCCAGCATAACGTACAAGGATACTAATTATTTTGATAAAATGGGGGGGGGTGGGAATATTTGGAAATATGAATTGGATTGAATCAAGACAAGGCATGCCGCGAAGGTGACAATGGAAGAAGTTTTCAACCAGTCCTTTGTTAATAGACATGCAGACTGATTCCAGTATTTACGGCAAAAGACTCCCAGTGCAAAAAACTGGAAATAGCGGGTTACCTCGTACTCGCACAATATGCCTCCCAGCGGGGAATCCCAGAATTCCCTTATCGCCGGCACCCCAAAAGAGAGGAAATAGACGGAAGAAACAAGCAGGAGCCCGATGTCCAGCACGCGTTCCGCGCAACATAATCTGGATAACAGAGACAGCGCCAGGAAGATTAAAAACATTTGGAACAAGGTGATGGTAAACCAATATTCCTGGAAACCCGTGTGCAGCCACGTAAAGATTCCCTGACCCTGACAAAACAGGAACAGGGAACAAAACACGATTGTTCCAATTACCTGTGCCTGAATCTTCCTTTTGATGACGTCACCCACAAGGGATGCGGTCCATTTCGTGCAGACTCTGTAGGCGAAGAAGCCGCTGACAAAAAAGAACAGCGGCATCCGGAAAGTCATGATTACCCAGTTTACAGTACTGTCTTTCACGTCAGTCAGGCCCATGGAGAAAAGTATTACATGGCTGAATACGACGAAAATCATGGAAAAGCCCCGGAGAGCGTCAAAGTATTTCAGCCTTCCTGTTTTCTCTTCTATATGTTTATTCATATTATCTTACCGTGTTATGCCCTTTGAGCATTTGTTATATGGCATGTTTTCGAATATTAATAAAATCAAGGTAAATAGCTCCGTAAGCGCAGCCATCATTACCGGTGTATTGTTAATATTTCGCTGACAGGTTTACGAGGAGAGGCCGCTAAAGAAAACTGTTCCGGGCAATCGCCGCAGGCAAGAATGCAAATGACGGTTTCATGGTCGGGAATGGAAACCAGCTTCCTTAACAGAATATCCCGGAAAGGAGATACTGACCAGTTCAGCAGGCAATGCGCCACCTTGTTGGCGTGCAGGGCATAACAAAGGTTCATCAGGAAAATTCCTGCATTAGTGTACAGGTCGTTTCGTTCTTCCTCCCAGCGGATGTCATGGAGATCCGCCGTAATAATGAGCAGCTTGTCAGCCAAATGCCCGAATCCCCTGTTTCCGTTCTGAAGGGAAAGCACTTTTTCCCGGATTTCCTTATCACAGATGCAATGGACGCGGGCATGCTGCCTGTTGCAGGCGGAGGGGGCATTGCGGGCAAGGGATACGGCTTGTTCTATTTGTTTCAGTGAAACCGGGCCATTGAAGTGTCGCACGGAATGGCGGGATGCCGAAAATTCGGGAAAGGCGGATTCCAAATGGGCATAATATTGCTCCCTGGTCATTTCTATATGGCCTTTTCCGTGAACCGCGGGAGGAAAGTCCGCCAGCAGGCTGTCCAGCGCCTGCTGGAGATCCGGAGTGAGGTTAAATTTTTCTTTTCTGTGCATTTCGCGGTAAGCGTCCAGGACGGAAACGGCATGCAGAATTTGATCATCTTGAGGGAATTTTTCTGAATAATCTCTTATCAGACTGATGAGATTCAGTACGGCATCATGGCCGAACCCCAGACGCCTTTCAGGCATGCTTAATCCTTTTTCCACTACATGGTAGGCCATGATGACAGAGGCCAGTTTCTGTTCCTTCTCCTCATGGTGAAGGGAGCCTGCATGGCGGATGAATCTTTTCCGGTCGTAGGAATAAAGATACCTCAATTTATAGCGGTTGAAGTGTGTATAAAATATGAAATTGAGCCGATTGGAGATTTTTTTCAGCAGGTTCAGCATATTCGTGGATGATGGATTGCAGTTAACGGGAAAGTTTTAAAATTAGGAATGGATAAAAGAGGTAATTCTGTTTTTAATCTGTTGAAGAATCAATGTTTTTTCTTGGTTGTTCAATCCTGTCAGATAAATGAGAAGGATGGACAAGAGAGACGTTGAAAAAAGAAAAATAATGCGTTTCCCATACATGTCAGGCAAAAGCAGATAAATGGCGCAGTTAACAAGGCAGAGCAGCAGGCTGACGTAAACTGTTTTGAGAACCACCTGTTTAAGAAAGGAAAGTATGGAAAAGTGGAGCATTTTTTTCAGAAGCCAGAGCCTCATTATCAGTGCCATGATGGTCAGGACAATGGAGACGACCAGGAATGAAACGGGCGGACACCCCCATTGGAAGGCCAGATAGCTTAACGGGACGTTCAACAGGAGGATTGTTCCCACGCTGGCTTGGTAGAAAGCGATTTTCCCTGTAGCAAGGAGAACGGTGATCAAATAGGTGGAGTAGCTTTCCGCCAGCACATTGGCCAGGAAGAGGATAACGAAGATGTTGGTGTACGCGGGAATTTCCTTGAGCCAGAGAGAGAGGATGAAATCAATGTTGAAGCACAGGGGGAGAATGAAGACGGCCAGCAGAAAGAAGCTGTAGCGCGTTCCGTTGAAGACAAGTTTCCACATGTGTTCGTAGTCTCCCGCCGCGTAGCTTTTCGTGATTTGCGGCTGCATGGCGCTGGAAAAACTTCCCATCAGGGCCGTGACCCCGGCAGATACCTGGGACGCCACGGCCTGCGCGGCGTTGATGAGTACGCCGAAAAAGAGGTTGATGACCACGTTGATGCCGGAACCTTTCAGCAGCCAGGCGATGGAGCCGAAGAGGTTCCATGAATAAAATGCTCCCATTTCCTTGAGGAATGGCTTGTCCAGGATGGCCCGGTAGCGGCAGATGGGGTAATGCCGCATGCAATAAAAGACGTAAAAGCCGCTCGAAGCCAGGGTGAGCAGGAAGCTGTACCCGGCGAAGTAAATCAGCCTGTCCATGGGAACGTAATACAGCAGGATGACGCATATTACTTTGACCCCTGTCAACAGGATTTCTACTGTCGCCAGCACCCGGAAATTTTCATGCGCAGCCAGCGTAGCGGTGTACGCCACGTTGAGCAGGCTTACCAGGAATGTCATCAGGGAAATCTGATAGACCCAGTTGACGGCATTCATTCGGTCCGCGGGAAAAACCATGCGGCAATTAATTGCCCACAGCCCTACGGTTTCCCCCAGAATGAATATCACCAGGGCAAAAATAAAGAGGATGCTCAGGGAGGAGGAAAAAACCTTGTTCAGCCTTTGGTTGTTGTTCCTTCCCAGTTCATAGGTGATGAACCGGCTGATCGCCGTGTTCAGACTGCCGTTGAACAGGCCGAAAAGAGCCACCAGGCTGCCGACGACATTGTAAATCCCGTAATCCGCTATTCCCAGCGCGTCCAGGGTAAGGCGCGACGTGTACAGCCCGATGACCAGATTGATCAGCGAACGGGTGTAGAGCAGCATTGTGTTGCGGGCAATGCGTTTATTGCTGTTTTCTTCAGCCATGGCGGGTAGCGGAGGTGCATTGTTGAATGGCGTTTTTCAGAAACTCCATGGAATGAATGCGCAGAGCCTCCCAGTTCCGTTCAACGGCCGTCCAGTTAATGGGACGGTCCAGTTGTTCGGCCATGGAGCCTTTTTCCGGATGGTAGATCCTGTCTTCCAGCCCTAGGGATTCCAGCAGGGAGAAAATACGCGTGTTCTGGACGGCTGTTTCTCCTTTTTGAAGAATGGTTATAAAGGGCTTGCGCATGATAAGCGCGAATACTGTGCCATGGAAGGAATTGGTGATGATGCAGAGGGCTTCCTGGAAGGCCTGCAGGAATTCATAAGGATCCGGGGAGATGGAATATTTTTCCGGGATGCAGCATTCCGCTCCCTGGAGAGGAATGACGCGGAGCGGGGCGCGCATTTTTTTCCCGGCCTCTTTCACCTGCTTCCAGGGAAGCCGGGAAAGCTGGTCGATGTTGAGAAAATAACCCAGGACGCACGGTTCGGAAAAGTACGGCGGCCTCCCTTCCGTCAGCCGGGAGTATTCCCGGCGGTCCAGGAGCAGTGTGGGATCCAAGACAACTTCCACTTTTTCTGCGCCGGCATTCCGGCATATTTCCACCCCGTGTTTTTCCCGTACGGAAATGGCGGAGAATTTAGGGAATTCCCGCTGGGCCAGGGCATGCCATTCCGGGGGCTGCTTCCCCCATGCCGCGCTGGCGGCATAGGCTATGCGCTTGCCGGCAGGGGCGAAATCCAGGAGTTTTTCCGGTTCGCAGGATGTCCATATCTGGTCGCTGCCCGCCAGGTATGCGTCAAAATCCAGTTCTTGCGCGTTGAGTTCTCCGGGGAGGAAAATGGGGGACAGGGAGTGTATCTCCCGTTCAATAAAGGATTCAAATGAAGGGGCAGGCCGCGGGGCTTTCCGTTCCGGTTTCAGGGAACGGGCGCAGCGGGAAAGAAAACTCCAGGGATGCCGGCAGTAATAGTCCAGTTTTTGCCGAGTTGTGGGAGGGGGGGGGACGGGAAGCGGTCTGGGGAGCTGCTTGATCAGGGCGGATTGAACGGACATTCCTTCCAGCACCTGCTGCATGGCATATAACTGCATCAGGGAGCCGTAGTTGCGGGTGATGAACGAATAATGGATGGTGATAATGCCTATCTTCATTGGGCGTCAGCTTTTAAAAGAGTTCCTGATGGCGTTTGAGAGAGCCTGAAGACGGGTTCCGAGGCCGAACTGCATCCTGAGGTGCCGCAGAATCATCTGGAGAGAAGCAAGTTTTTTCCCCTCCTTCAGGTAATTCATGTAAGGGAAGGAGGTTGAGGCCGCGATGGCTGCCTGATCCTTGTGGTCAAGCTGCCGGATGATTTGCCGGTAGAAGTTTTTTCCGGAAAGGGCCCTTCTCAGCGTGCCTGTAATGCGTTCCCTGCGTTCCCCGCGTTCCAGGCCGGAGGGGACGCACCGGTAGAGGCGGTAGATGGCATTGATGGAATTGATGAAATCCGACGTTTTCATTCTTCCGCGGACAATGTTGTTCATAATGCTGCTTTCGTGGCCGGCACGGTAATGGTACAGGGGTTTCCGGATGATGGAGACGCGCCGGCTGTGGCAGAGCATCCGAGTGGAAAATTCCATATCTTCGGATACCTTGAGTTCCGGCGCAAAGTGGATTTGATGGGCGCGAATCGTTTCCGCGCTGAAAAGTTTTGCCCAGATGGAGACGTCTACCAGAGCCGCTCCGGAGAAGGATTTTTCAGTCACCGCGTATTCGTCCCGCATGTTTCCGGAAGGGGGGTAAGGCGTTTCCATGGAAACTTCCTGATGACTTTTCTGATGGATGCAGATGGAACACATCACCATATCGGCGCAGGATTCCTTCATGGCGGAAAGGAGGCTTTCCAGCGCGTCGTCCTCAACCCAGTCGTCCGAGTCAATGAATGTCAAATAAGGGGCGGAGGCCAGTTTGATGCCCAGATTGCGTGCGGCGGAAACGCCTTTGTTCCGCTGGTGGATAATTTTGAAACGCGCGTCTCTGTTTCCGTATTCATCCAGAATGGCTCCGCTGCCGTCCGGTGACCCGTCATCTATGCAAATGCATTCCCATTCTTTCAGGGTTTGGCGGAGAACGGAATCCAGGCATTGGCGCAGATGGCGTTCCACATTGAACACCGGAATGACGATGCTGACAAGAGGCGGGGTCATATTGTTGAAAGGCTGTGTATGGGCGATGCCGTTTGGATGAGGAGGATCAGAGGGTTAAATATTCCTTGTCTTCAGCAGAAGGTGGGCCAGCCGGTATCTGCGCGCCGCCAGCAGACGGCAGACAAGGTGGAAGTAGCGGCCGCACAGGGGGAGCTCCGCCCTGCGTGCGGCTAGGCCGCTGGAAAGGAAGTCCCGGAATACTTCCCTGCGCGCGGCATAGGGCTGCCGCTGGAGGGCATGGAAAATCACGCCGATTTTTTGCAGGATGTAGCCTTTGACGACGGGGATGTCTTCCTGCGGGAGGGAAAGGGTGTTGATCCAGGCGAGGAATTTGGACGTGAGCATGTCTATGTCCCTGACGAGGTTGAAGCGGCTGCGCTTGGCCGCACCGTTTTCCTTTTCCTGAGCGCGGTAGTGGTAGAAGGCTTTTTTGACCAGGCTGATGTCCGGCGCGCAGGCGGAAAGGTAGTCCAGGACAAACTGGAAGTCTTCAAATACGACGGCGGAGGTATTGAAGCGGATGCCGTTTTTTTTCAGGAGTTCCGTACGGAACAGTTTGTTGCAGGAGGATTCCATGTCCAGGCTGGTCAGCAGGTAGCGCAGGAAGGCCCCCGTTTCCTCCGCAGGGATGTGCTGGTCCCGGCTTGGGAGGGTGGTCTCCGTGCGGATGAGCCGGAACCCCGTGTGGAAGTCTTTGCTGATTCCGTAGCAGAGGAGGGAGGATTCCGGCGTGCGCAGAGCCGTCTCGTGCAGGCAGGCCAGCATGTCCGGCTCTACGGTGTCATCCCCGTCCACAAAGGCGGTCCAGCTTCCCCTTGCCACGGAGAGTCCCGCGTTGCGCGCGGCGCTTACGCCCCGGTTGTCCTGATGGATGGCGGTGAAACGGGAGTCCTTCCGGGCATATTCGTCCAGAATGGCTCCGCTCCCGTCCGGGGAGCCGTCATTAATGCAGATGCATTCCCAGTCCGTCAGGGTCTGGTTCCTGATGGAGTCCAGGCAGTCTCTGAGGAAGGGCCCGGAACGGTAAACGGGGACGATGATGGAAAAAAGGGGGGACATGGAGAGAAGGTGGTGGGGGGATGGAATCAGCGTGCCGTTTTGGCGGAGTCTTTTTTCTGTTTTTCAAATTGCCGGGCATCCACGAGGGTCCTGTACCACCATCCCTGCATGAAATGCCATAAAAATCCTTCCCTTCCGTCCAGAAAACCCAGTTTCAGGAAGTAACGGTAGCAGAAGTAGGCGAAGGAACGCCAGAAGAGCGGCTGGCGGGCGTAGCGTTCCTTCATGGCCCGTTTCCTGCCCGCCTGTCCGCTGATGCAGGAGGCCGCCGCGGAGGCGGAGAGGATGTCTTCAATGTCCGCCGCTTCCCGGGAGGAATAGTCCACGTGCTTGTGCGCCCACCATCCCAGGTCATTCAGGTTTTCGTCCACGAAGTCGTATTCGAATTCGACGGAGCGGCCCCGGCTGAGTTCCATGTGTTCGTCCATATGGCGCTGTTCGCACCTGGCCGCGCCGTAGCGGAACAGGCGCAGCAGCTTGACCGGGTAAACGCCGTGCTTCATCCACCGGCCCAGGAAAATGTGCCTGCGCTTGTGGATGATTCCGGTGACGTCCGGGGGGAGGGAGGGCAGTTTTTCCTTCAGCTCTTCCAGGGCTTCCGGCATGAACCATTCGTCCGCGTCCAGCCTCAGGACCCATTCTGTGGTGATGGGGCAGTTGTCCAGGGCCCAGTTGAACTGGAGGGCGTACAGGCCGGGCCATTCATGCTGGATGACCTGCACCCGGGGGTATTTCCGGCAGATGGCGGCGGTGTTGTCCGTGGAAAAACAGTCAATGACAAAGACTTCTCTGGCGATAGGAAGAATGTTTTCCAGACAGCGGCGGATATGGAGTTCCTCATTTCTGGCGAGGATGATGACGGAGATGTTAAGCATGGTTTAGCGGAGCGTGCGTTGTTTGATGAATCGGGCCGGGTTCCCGCCGACAACCGTCCAGGGAGCCACGTCCCTGAATACGGCGCTGCGGGCTCCTACCACGGCTCCCCTGCCAACCGTCACCCCCATGCCCACAAAGGCCTGCGCCGCCACCCATGCCTGGTCTTCCACGGTAATGGGGGCGGAAATGAGGGCGTGGGCGGGATCCGAGATGTCATGGGATGCCGTGCAGAGGAAGGCCCCCTGGGAGATGACGGCGTGGTTCCCGATGGTGATGGGGGCCTTGTTGTAAATTTCCGTATCAGGACCGATGCAGGCGTATTCCCCCACGGAAAGGTTCCAGGGAGCCCATATTTTACTGCTGGGGTAAACGAGGGAGGCGAGCGGTATGTGCGCCCCGAACAGGCGCAGCAGAAGGTTCCGGGGAACTTTCATGGCGTTGGTGACCATGATCCGGAAGAGGGTCCGGTTGACAATATACCAGCCGTACCGTTTAAGGCGGCAGCTAAGGGAGTAATGTTCCTGGTAACGGGAAAGGTCCATGGCGGAGGGGGTGGATGGTGAAGGGTTATGGTCGCGGGACGGAGGCAGGTTCCGCATCCGTCCTTATTCCAGTGGAAAAGGGGGTTAGCGGGCCGTCCGCGGACTGGCCCGCTTTCTGGAAATAGATGTTCCGGAAGGCGCGTCCTTCTCCGGTTCCCCAAAGCGGGGCGTTCCAGGGATGTTCCGGATGGTGGAGGTGCCCTTTCCATTCCCGCTGCATGTTGGCGAGCCGCGCGGGTTCCGAAAAGGCGAGCGTGGGTGCGGCTTTGGCGAAGACGGAGAGGCTGGGGAGCGCGGCCAGTATCAGGTACCAGACGCACAGCCGGCGCCACCGGGGCGGCCCCATCCGTTCCGAGAAGATGCGGGTGAAGAGGAGAGCCAGGCAGAAGAAGCTGACGCTGGAGGCCTTGTAGCAGAATTCATTGTAGCCGCCCACGGAACCTATGTAAATGAAGTAGGTAAGGGTGAGGATGATTAAGGCTGACCAGAGCAGGGCGTCTTTTTTAAAGCGGCGGAACAGGAGCGCCGCCGGGACGCCGACCGTCAGCAGCCAGGAGCCGGCCATGGCGGCCCAGAATTTCCAGTTGCCGTACTGGAGCAGGTCAAAGGGGGAGTCCTGCCACGTCAGGCGGATGCGGTTGTTTCCGTTGCTGCTCGTGAAATAGATGCCGGCCAGCAACACCAGCGCGGCGCCCGCCAGCACTGTCCAGGAGGAGAAGTATTGTCTGACGGGCGTGCGGCGAATCAGCGTACGGACGGCGATGAAGACCAGGAGGCCCAGCGAGCCGATGGGAGAGGCGAGCAGACACAGGGAGGCCAGGAAGAGCTGGTATTTGGGCGGAATGTCCCAGGCGACCGCCATGGACAAGAACAGCCACAGAAGCGTGGTGTGATGGAAGGTGTAGTGAAGCTGCATGGTGGGGGGCACGCCTCCGAAGAACGCCAGTACCGTCAGGTAGAGTTCGTGGGCCAGAGGCCCTTGCAAATTGAATAAATGAAGCCCCCACCTGACGATGCCGTCCAGCGGGCCCTGGAAGATGAGCAGGAGCAGGAAAAGCAGGGTGGCCGTACGGAATTTGCTCCAGAGGGCCGTGAGGGTCAGCGCCAGGCCCAATCCCGTCCAGGCGGTCAGGACATAGTTGATGATAAAGATGTCCGAACAGGAGAGACATTTGCACGCCAGGGCCGGAGGAAGCCAAAAGGCAAGGTAGTAGATGAAGTGCCGCCCGCCCGCGTCCACCAGCGGCCAGTCGCAGCGGATGAGGGTTTCGTAAATGGGGTTGCGGACCACGAAATCCGCGTGCTGGGAAGTGATTCCCGTCATTCCTCCCGCCAGAAGCCACAGAAGGGAAAGGGCGAGAGCGCAGAGGTAAATGGCCATCTGGCGCCTGGTGAAATGAAGCGTGGGGGCCGGGATTGTTGCGCTCAGCAGGACGGAAGCCGCGGCTACGGCCGCTGCGGCCGGAATGGAAAACAGGGGCCTGGCCCATCCCAGCAGGAAAAGAATGGTCGGGAGCGCCATATAGGCCACGGCGCAGGATACGGCAAGCCTGCCGCTGACGGTGAATGCGATGTCCGTTTTAGTCCGGGTCTGTTCCATGTAGAGGGAAAGGGGGAAGGCGTGTTCAGGAGGCGTGTGGGCGGAAGGCTTTTTCCCACTGGGGGATGATGTGTTCCCGCGTGAATTTCCGGCTTTTGGCTACGGCTTTCCGCGCCATGGCGTGCAGAGCGGCCGGTTCCCGCATCAGCCCTGCGGCCATTTCCGCCATCCGGGCCGCCTGGAAGCCTCCGGCTGCGGGCAGGATGCAGCCGTCCTTGCCGTGGTCCACCAGGTCATAGGCGGCGGAGAAGCTTCCGTAAACGATGGGGGAGACGCCGAAGGACATGCCTTCCACGATTACCAGGCCGAATCCTTCATATTCCGAGGTTAACAAGAGCAGGGAAGCCTGTTCGTAATACGGGGCAGGGTTCCGGAAGCCTTCAAAGGAGACGTGTTTCAGACGGTGTTCCGCGCAGAATTCCTGAAGGGAGCGTTTTTCCGGCCCGTCTCCCACCAGGCGGAGGGTCCAGTCCGGGAAGCGGGGTTCCAGCAGCGCCCATGTTTCCAGCACGCGGGAGACCCGTTTCTGGTTGGGTTCCAGCCGCCCGACAAAGAGGATCTCTTTTTTCTTGAGGGCCGGATCATAGCGGAATTCCGGGTTTTCCACGGTAATGGGGTTGGGAATCGTCAGAAGTTTTCCGGTATCCTTCATTCCGGTGATGTTCCGGAAGGCCTGGTGGAAACTGTCTGAAAGGAGGATATAGCGGTCGCTGTGGGCGTAAACGTAACGCAGGCTGGCTCCGGTAGCCATGGCGCAGCCTTTCAGCAGAAGGCGCAGGAACGCCCTGTTTACCGGGTTTCCCGTCCGGGCCATGCGCATCCGGAGGCCTTCCAGCCGGGCGTTGCAGTCCGGGGCGTTGTGGTGGACGGCCAGCAGGCGGCAGGGCAGGCCTTTCATGGCTTTCCGGCACAGCCTGGTGACATGGAAGGGCAGGCACCACTGGTTGATGATGACGTCAATGCGGCGGGAGGTCAGGATGTCCCGCAGGGCGTCCCGGTTGGCCCGGCTGGAAACGGGGTAGCTCAGCCGGTGCAGGGTGACCCGGCCGTCCAGCGCGGGAGTGGGCGTTTCCGTCACCTGTTCAAAGGAAACCACGTGAACAGCATGTCCCCGGGCGGAGAATTCATTCGCCAAAATGGCGGTGACGGTTTCCACGCCGCCTATGGAAGGGAATTTTCCAAGCAAAAAGAGGATGTTCATGGGAGATAGACAAATTCCGGTTTGGCTTCCTGCCCCAGCAGATACCGGTACAGGCGTTTCATGCGGTCGGCCGCGTGGGGGGCGGCGCAGGTTTCCATGACGAGGGCGCGGCCGCGTTCTCCCATGGCGAGCCTTTCCTGCGGGGAGAGGCTGAAAGCGTTTTCCAGAGCTGCTGCCAGGGAAGGGGAATCATTGCCGCACCACCAGCCGCACCGGCGGGTGTTCAGCGCTTCCCACGGCGTTCCCCTGCTGGCGATGACGGGCGTTCCCGCCAGCAGGGCCTCCGCGATGCTCATTCCAAAGTTTTCCTGGTGGCTGGGGGCGCACAGGACGTCCAGGGAAGCGAGCATTTCATATTTCCGCCTCCCGGAAACAAAGCCCGTGAAGGAGATATTGGAAATGTTTTCCGCCCGGACCTGTTCCTCCAGCCGTGCCTTGTATTCCGGGTCTCCGTCCCCGATGAGCAGGAGCTCCGCATTCGGGAGGCGCAGTTGACCCCAGGCCGTGATCAGGGCTTCCAGATTTTTGATGGGATGAAGCCTGCCCAGGAACCCTGCCCGGAAGCCGTCATGCCCGGGGCGCCTGATGTCCGCAAGATATTCCGGGATCCGCACCGGATTGGGGATGACGGCCACGGCGTTGGAAAAACCCATGTCCCTGTAGTATTCCATTTCCTTGTCGCAGGTGACATGGACGCAGGCGGCTCCGGCGATGTCTTTCCGGTGCCCCAGGGCGAGCATGAGTTTCTTTTTCCAGCCGCCGCGCTCCAGCGCCTGGGGATACAGCATGCCGTGCAGGGAAACGATGCAGGGGGTGTCCCTTTTGCGCGCGTGCGCGCACGTCGCGTGGTTGACGTCCAGCCACAGGCCGTTGGTGTGGTAGAGGCTGTACCGGGAGCCGTCCAGAAAACGGCGTATGTTACGGGAGACGGCGAGGGGGGTGCGGGCGTCAAACGGACAGGCATGGATGAAGCTGTCTTCTCCCACCATCCGTTCTTCCGGGGAGCCGGGCTGGAGGGTGAGGATGTCCGTGGGCATGCCGGAAGCGTTCAAGGCCTTGACCAGGTCATAAGTGCAGGTGCTGGTGCCCCCCGAACGGGAGTCAAGGGATGCGATGGTTTGTAATATGGGAGCCATTAATCTAAAAGGGAGGTATATGCCTTGAGCTGCGTTTCCACGCGGCTGTTCCAGTTGATGTCCGCTACGCGGCGCGCCATGGTTTCATAGTTCTCTTCAACCTCATGAATGGCGTTGCGCAGGCCGTCGGGCGCGTCCAGGGAAAAGACCGCGCCCGTTTCCAGAGCAGCCACCATGTCGGCGGCGCTGCCCACCTTGTCGCTGGCGATGACTGGCAGCCCCCGGAAGAGGGCTTCTTCCACGACCAGCCCCCAGGGTTCATAAAGCGAGGGGAGGATGAACACGTCATGCCGTTCATATATTTCCGGAAGACTGCCATTGGGGATGTGGCCCAGAAAGCGGATATTGTCCCTGGCCATGTTTTTGAGAAGTTCCTTTTGGGGGCCGTCCCCCACGATGGACAGAGGCCGGCCATTGGAGTTGAATTCCCTGATGAGCAGTTCCAGATTTTTTTCCGGCGCGAGGCGCCCGACGTAAATGTAGTTCAGGGGGGTGGACGGGGAATGGAGACGGGGGCGGCGGCCATCCATGTTAAAGATGCCGACGCTGCCCGTGACATGGATGTCGCCCGGGTAGCGAATATGCTCAAACAGGGCGCGGTGGGGGGAACCGGAAGGAAGCGCCGCGCTCATGCGGCGTATGACGGCTTTTTTAAGCAGGCCTTTCCAGCCGTTCATGCCGGAATCAATGGCTGACGATTCGCAGATGACGGCATTGCGCCGCCTGGGGGAAAGGAAGCTGTATATGTTGTATTCCGGCGCCATCCAGCCGGAAAACAGCACTTTGCGGGCCCGGACCCGGGCCATCAGCTTCAGGAGCCTGAACAGGACAAAGGCCTTGTTTCTTTTTCCCGCGTCTCCCTCATGCAGAAAGAAGTAGTCAAAGCCGTTCTCATTGCCGGAGAGCCGGGTATTGACCGCTTCCGCCCCATAGCCGTAAAGGACCAGAAGAACGGAGTGTTTTTTCGCCAGTTCCTCACAAAGCCTTGCCTTGTAGAAAGAGGGCGTATTGGTCAGGTAGATGAAGTCATATTGCTTTTTCATATTTAAAGCAGCGTTTTGAATTCATCCGGAATGCGGGTGCTGTCCCCCAGGACGGCTTCCGGAACGCGGTCCCGGAACACCCTCTTGAAATGCCTTTTGTTGAACAGGATGGGGCGTTCCCCCATGAATGCCCCCCAGGCGGAAAATGTGGAGTCTGAAGCGATAACCCATTTGCATTTGCTGATGGCGTACATATCCGCGTAGGCGTTGCCGTAAAACGCGCGCCTGACGTTGGACAGGGCCAGCAGCTCCCGCAGCTCTTCGTCCGTGCCGTCGGAAAAGATGAGGAATTGCTGGGACGGCCTGATGGACAGGATTTCCTTGACGAGATTCACGTACCAGAGGATATCCACCCGCATCTCCGGGGAATAGTCTCCCAGCCGCACGTGAATGGCGATGCAGTCCTTCAAGGCTTCCGGACGCACGTTTCCAATAATTTCCTCCCTGGTGATTTTTTCTATGAATTCATGCACCAGGTCCATGTGTTCATTGAGGTCGTCGAAGTATTCCCCCATGCCGCGGACTTGTTTCACCCTCCGGAAGCCGGGGCGCAATTTTTCCGCAAGCAGCAGTCGGATTTTTTTGAATCCGCTGATTCCCAGCTCATTGAAAATTTTGAAATAGACTCTTTTATCTTTCTCCCGGCGCAGGAAGGTTCCCGGGCTGAGTTTGGTCCAGGTGGGGGAAATATAGCCTGCGTTTTCCTGCCTGCTGAGTATGTAGGCTCGGGCCGCCACAAACATGCAGTTGGCAAGCCCCGGGCCTGATAAACGGAACCAGCCGAAGTCATAGTCCGAAAGGACGGGGTAGAAGTATGTTTTTTCAGATTCCATGTTTAAGGTCTGTCATGCGTTTTTGCAATACGGCGAAGGAGGTGAACAACAGGGTTGTGACCACCTGGTTGATCCCCCACAGGTATGATTCAAAGTTGGCGGCGATCAGAACGGAGATAATGACGAACAGGTGTATCCTGTCATAATCGCAAGCGGATTTGTGGAATTTCCGCCAGACGGTGAAAGTATAATACGCCATGAACGCAAACAGTAACATGGAGTAGGGAATGCCTATCATTTTCATGATGTCAAGATAGCCGTTATGGGAGCCCAGGCCGCTTACCGCCTTGGCCTTTTCACTCTGTTCCACGTCAAAGCCGTTTCCCAGGATGGGGGATTCTGCGATCATGATGAGGGTCGCTTTCCGTTCCCCTTCCCGGGAGGATGAAAAATCCATATTTTCCACGGATTCCGTGAACCGGTTCAGGCCGGTGGAAGAGATTCCCGTCATGGGCAGGATGATTTGCCAGGTGAGGATTCCGGCCAGAAGCACCGCCAGAAATTTGATGTTCAGACCGTATTTGATGATGAAGGTCAAACAGAGAATGCCTATGGAAGCCCGGCTGCCGGAGAGGAATGTGGCCAGGGCGCATAGAAGAATGATGGCGATTTTTTTCTTTGAACGGTCGGAAGAATCCAGAATCATGGCCCCCGCGCATAATGAGGAGACGGCTCCCAGACCATTCGCGTTGCAGAACCCCAGGGTGTAGCGTCCCTCAAAAACAACGTTATTGTGGACAAAGCCGATAAGGATGAGCACGGTGGTGACGGTCGCCAGAACCGGCATGAGACGCTGCAAATAAAGTGACGGGTCCTTCTGGACGGAAAGCGCAATCATCAGGCAGCAGACCACCTTGGCAAGCAGATAAATCCCCGTTTTCTCATTGAGGTTAAAAATACCGAATGTGAATTGGTACAGGATGAAGATGAAGACGAAGGAATAAATGAAAGAGGATGATGCGATCGTCTTCCGGTCAAGTACGCGTCCGGCGTTGATCAGCAGCAAAAGAGCCCCCAGACCCAGCAGGAGGAAAGACCCCATGGAACCAATGCCGTTTAAGGACATGTGCTGCTGGCCAAGCTGGCAGAGAATGAAGGCAAAAGCCCAGTATTTGCAGAGTGTGGCCATATCCGGATCCGCTGAATTCGAGTGAAACTGAAAAAGACTGTTACTGCATATATCCCAGTTGGCGCAGTTGCTGGAGGAGACGGGTCATTCTTGTATCCCATGATGCGTTTTCCCGGGCGGCGGCCAGGTTTTGATCCGCCAGTTCCTGATAGGAGGAGATGTTGTCCAGAATCTGAGAGAGCCGGTTGCCAATGTCCTCATCCGTCTCCAGTTCAATGACGGGATTGTACCCCAGCAGATCAACCAGTTCTTTGGGGGCATGGCCGACAATGAGCGTTCCGGAGAGCATGCATTCCCAGTAACGCTGCGTCAGCGTTTCCACATCGCCCGCCATTTCCGGGTGGGTTCGGCAGCGCGGGTAGCAAATGACGATTTTTGAGGAAGCCAGTCCTTCGCACAGGGAAGGAAAGTCCGGAAAGACGAGGCGGCCCGGCTCTTCCGGGTAAAGATAGCTGAGGCGGGGAGACGACTGCCGCATTTGAAGAATGGCCTCGTGCACGGGCTGCATCAGGCGCCCGATCTGGAGAATGTCCGTCCGGCGTCCCTCCAGGGGGCCTCCGTCCCGGTAGCCGGCGGGGTCTATTCCTTCCGGAACATGAACCGCGTGAATATGCGGAAGTTTTTCCGCCACGTATTCGCAAACCTGGGATGAGGTGCACAACAATGTCTGCACATGGTGGCGTTTCAGTGAGGAGATGAGGCGCGGCCAGTACCGGGGCCAGACGTCCCACAGCATGGGCACGATTTCATTTGCATAACCGAACGGCCACGCGAATGAATCCGGATAACCGGCTCCCGGCACCAGCAGCGCCCTGCGTGAACTGGTGAACAGGCGGAAATTCCGTGAAATCCGGGATTTGGCGATCAACAGACGCAGATTCCACGGAGCGGAGATTCCCCTGACCGTTTGCCCTCCGCTGGTTGTCCATGCGTCCGCAAACCATTGCATGAAGAATTGGTAATTGCCTTCTTTTCTGATAGGTTCCAGTAATGTTAAATGTTTCATGATTTTACTGCGTTGAACATGTTTTCCCATTCAGAGACAGTCTGCTCCAAATTAAACAGGGGCGCCGCGGCCAGGCCGTTTGCCGCATAGGTGGAGAGGTCTGAGGCCGTCATCTCACGCATGGCCCGGCACAGGTCTTCCGGATTGTCCGACTCAAAAAAGATGCCGGCGTGATGTTTGCCCACTATTTCCCGGCAGATAGGTATATCCGCCGCCAGAATAGGCAGTCCGCAGCACATGGCTTCCACCTGGACGAGGCCGAAGCCTTCGCAGCGGGAGGGAAAGACCAGGATGGAATGGCGGGGAAATTCTTCCGCCATGTTTCCGTTTGGCCCGTGCAGGATGATTCTTTGGCCCAAACCGTGGGAGGATACATATTCTTCAATCCATCCTTTCAGCGGGCCATCCCCATAAATATGGAGATTCCATTCCTGGTCCGTTTCAATGAATCTGCGGAACGCGCGGACGGCCAGATCAGTCCCTTTCTGGCGGGAGAGAGCTCCGACGTAAACGAACGTTTTGCTGGTGAGGGACGATTTTCCGGCCGGTTTCATCGTGTTGGGGTTGTAGATTCGACGGGCGGGAAGATGGTGTTTTTCTTTGAATTCTTTTTCGTCTCCGTCAGAAAGGACGATGATTTCATCGAAACGATGGTAATATGCCTTGATGGCTTCCTTCATGTACCGGGAGAAGAAGGAACCCATGTTGGTGAAGTAATTATCATAGGAGGCATGGGACCACGTCAGTATCTTCATGCTGGGCAGGAGCTTCTTTTTGGTAAGGGCGAGAAGCAGGGAGTCTTCAAATCCGGAACCGAAAATGACTACATCATATTGATGTTTATTGAGGTGGTTCGCCAGTGCCTTTTTGAAGCCTGACGTGTAGCGCGCGGCCGCGTATAGCCGGCAGCCAAGGGCGGAGCTGAACAGAGGGGTTTTGGTGACAAGAATGTCCGCCGCGGAGCGGCGAACTTTCTCATATAAATTCATTTCCTTGCAGTAAATATGAATTTGTTCCCGGTTGATTCCGTTAATGCCTGACTGCGGAAGGTTTTTCAGGGAATAGAGGCTTACGTCATGGTTGCGTGACAAGGCGTCCATCAGACAGGTCAGGACTTTTGGGACACCTCCTATTCCGAAATCCGACCATGCGACAAAACAAATTTTCATCTCTGCCAGTGATTTGATAACGTTTTTCTGATCCTACAAAATGGCGTTCCACCTGGATGCCAGGTTTGAGGGGCTGAATTTTTGGGATATGCTGAGGCTGTGAAGGCTGAATTGTTTCAGTTCATCGGGATTGTTCATCAGGGCCATGATAGCATTCGAATAAGCTTCTTCCTGAAAGGGGGGGACGAGGATGCCGTTTTCCCCGTGGGAGATAATATCCCGGACGGCAGGGTAGCTGTCAAAGGCAATGGGAACGCACCCGTGCTGCATGGCTTCTACAAGAACAAGGCCGAATCCTTCAAACGTGGAAGTCATGCAGAATACGGAGGCTCTGGAATAGTAAGGTTCCGGATTCTGGAAGCCGTGGAAGGTAATCCGGGAAAGCCCCAGTTTTTGGGCGGAATCTTTCAGCAGATCCGCATCCGGTCCGTCGCCCACAATGTCCAGATGCCAGTCCGGGCATGCTTTTTCCACTTTTTCCCATATGCGCAGGAGCCTGTCCACTCCTTTTGAGGGGTTGTCCAGCCTGCCGACAAACAGGCAGCGCGGTTCTTTTTTTTCTTCCCCGGGAAGAGAAGTCGGTTCCACGATATTGGGAATACAGGAGAGCTTGTTCCCGGGGACGGAGGGGCACAGTTTTTTGAATTCTTCAATGCCCCCTTCCGAGAGCGTCACTATCTGGTCATAATCTGAAGCCAGTTCCCGGAACAGGCTGCGCTGAAGCAAAAAAGCCCTGTATTTTTTTAATGCCAGGATAAATGTATTATAGAGAAATGAGCGTGTCTTGCCGATAAGGCCGTGTCCGGGGGACTTCCGGTTGACGGTCCGGTAATGTTTCAGGTAGGTATATTGGGAACTGTGCTGCACGGCAATGAGTTTGACGGGAATCCCGTTCATGTGCCCGCGACGCCGGAAAATTCCCCACCGCCCTGCAATTCCTCCTTCCGTCTGGTCGATGATGGTCTCAATTCCTCTTTCCTTAATCAGGTTAAGCAGAAAATTCTGTTCTTCCCTCCGGCTGAGGGAGGCGGGAATGAACACGAGATCCACCGGAGGCACGTATTTTTCCCCCAGCCTGTTTTTATTTCTGCAGAGGAGGGTTACCCGGTGGCCTTCACCGGCAAGCATGGCTGCCAGGTGATGAGTGGCCCGCTCCATGCCGCCCTGTTTGCCCAGGGGTTCATTGGGAAGATAGATGACGATGTTGCTCATGGCTGGTCCTGCAGGCATTCCATCCACAGGGGAATAACCTTTTCCGGTTGATAGTTCGCTAATACTTTGGTGCAGGGAGGGACGTAGGGGCCTTTCATCAGTTCATCCAGTTCCCGCGCGAAGAGGCGCAGGCTGAAGGGCGGGATGAGCCGTCCCGTCTCCCGGTCCGGCAGCATGTCTTCAGCAGCGTGGAAACTGTTGAAAACCACGGGGACGCAGCCGTAGGAGAGAGCTTCGTTAATCACCATGGGCATGCCTTCGTGGGTGGAGGTGAGGCAGAGTATTCTGGCCTTGCGGTAATAGGAAGAGGGTTCCCGGACACCCTCAAAATGGATGTTTTCCAGCTTCAGCCGCGCCGCCATCCGTTCCAGATTGCCGCGTTCCGGGCCATCCCCCACCAGGTACAGATGCCAGTCCGGATGAAGCGGCTGCACTTTTTTCCAGACGTTCAGCAGGCGATCCACCTTTTTGGGGGAATCCGCCAGCCGTCCCACATAAAGAACGGCGTTTTCCTTTCCGGAAAAGTCGGGCTGAACGGGGGCATAGGTCAGCAGGTTGGGAATGGCGTACAGCCGGGCTCTTTCCGGTGGTCCCGCCAGCTGGAGGGCGTCTTCCGTATAACGTTGGGAAAGAAAGACCACCTTGTCTGACCCGCGGAACATGTCCCTGTATTTCCTCCTCTTATTGCTGATGGCCGCGTGTTTTTTGTAAGGCAGCAGCGCATGGCGCAGCAGCGTTTTTATAGTATTGCCCCAGGTGGAGAAATCTTTCCGGAGCAGGGAGGGAAAATAATCCAGCCCTGTGCGGACGTCAAAGGAAATCCAGGAAATGATGGAAGCCTGTATGTCAAGGTATTCATGGCTGAAAAAGAAGGAGTCATCCTGGTTGGCCCCGCAGTTGATGATGCCGTGCGCCTTTTGTGCGGAGCACAGGGATTCCACATATTCCCTGTTTTCCTTGCAGAAGAGCGTGTCCTGCCGGGGAAGGGTGAAATAAGGCTGGTCCCCGGGAGATGCGTCCGCCTGCCGGAACGACAGAAAGGAAATCCGGTGGCCGTGCCGCGATAAGGCTTGCGCCAGAAGATACGCCGCCCGTTCCGTTCCTCCCGCATGGGGCAGGATAGGCTGGTCAAAATAGAAAATCAGGTTCATGGCGGAATGACGGGCAGGTGTGGCCCCGGAAGATTTAACGGGTTTTGAACAGGTAATGGATGGGATTACGCGTGCTGCCCGCCTTGGCCAGCAGCCGGGTTACTCCATAATGCCACGGATAAGGGAGGTTGTTTTTCCTGAATGCCTGTTTGTTCTGGCGCGTGTTTCTCAGGATGGCTCGCAGGCCCGCCGTGCTGGAGCCGCCGGTGCGCATGAATACCATGTCGCGGTCGATATAAGCGGTGGAAATACGGTTTTTTTCTATAAAGCGCAGCATGAGCTCAAAATCCGCCGCGCTGCCGATAGCGGGGTCAAAGCTGCCGTAACGGGTAAAGCAGTCCTTTTTGCAATAGAATGTGGGGTGCGCCGGGCTCCAGCCGCGTTGGAAGGAACCGGGGCTATACTCCGTTCCGCGCCATGTGCGTACGATTTCTCTTGCCCCGTTGATGTAGTGCAGATTGCCATGTACGGCGTCCGTCCCATGCCGGGCAAACGCTCCGGCAATGGTTTCCAGCACGTCTCCGTCCCGGTAATAGTCGTCCGCATTCAGAAAGCCGATGACATCTCCCGTAGCCATGCCTATCCCTTTGTTCATGGCATCATAAATACCCTCGTCCGGTTCGGATATCCATTTCATACGACCGGAAAATTGATGGCTATATTTTTCTATCAATTCCACGGTTCCGTCTTTGCTGGCCCCGTCCACTACAATGTTTTCCACGTCCGGGTAGGTTTGCCGCAGGATGCTTTCCAGCGTGTCTTGCAGCGTTGCAATGCTGTTATAACAAACCGTAATGACTGAAATTTTCATTTTTTTTGTGGGGGGGGTGGAGGAGTTTTACTGGACGTCTTTCCGGCGGCTCCTCATGATAAGCTGGGTATTTGCTCTAAGGCCTTTGGTCGGCAGGTCTTTGGGCGTCAGGGGGTGAGCGGGTACACTCAAGGATGGAACGGGTTCTCTTCGGACACTTCTTAAGATGAGTTGCGTGTTTTCTTTCAACCCGTAGGTTTGCAAATCCCTGGGCTTCAGTACACGGACCGGCGTGCTCAGGGCGTCCGGACGCTGCTGAATGCCTTCTCTTTCGAGGACCTTGAGGAAGGTGTAACAAAGGATATTCAGGTCGTACCGGAAAGCCAGGTGGCGCTGGTAGCTCAGGTCATAACATACCCGTTGCCGGAAAGTGAGGTTGTTGCGCCCGCGGATCTGGGCCAGCCCCGTGATGCCTGGGCGCAGGGCCATTCTTTTTTTCCGGGTGGAAGGGGTAAAGATGGCCATTTGGTCAGGAATCCAGGGGCGCGGCCCGATGAAGCTCATATCCCCCAGAAGGACGTTGATGAGTTCAGGCAGTTCGTCCAGGGAGGTGCTGCGCAGCAGGGAGCCTAGGGGCGTCGTGCGTTCTTCGTCCGGAAGCAGGTTGCCTTCCTTGTCCCTGGTGTCTTTCATGGTTTTGAATTTGATGATGTAAAAGGGTTTGAGGCCGCGCCCGATGCGTTTTTGAAGGAAAAAGGGTGAAGTTCCTTGAATGATGGCCAGCAGAATGGCCAGGATGGCTAATACCGGAAACAGGCATATAAGGCCGAAGAGCGCGCCTGTGAAATCCAGGGCGCGTTTTCCGTAGCTTTTGTAGAAACTGTTATGCAGCGAGTTGCTGGAGAGGACATTAGTTGTAGGGACTGACATGGATGTAGTACGAGAGTTTGTTGATATAGGGTAGGCGGAGTTAGGTTTTCAGAGGTATTCGGTTGGCCATGGCGATGTTGTGGCTGTCTGTCCCCCACCATTCATAAAGTTGCCGGGTGCGGAACGTTTGTGCCAGGGCTGCGGCGGATTTGCCGTAGAACCCTCTCAGGGAGCCGACATTGCCTTGGTATTTGACGCCTTCCTGCCGGGCCAGTTGGAGAAACTCTTCCTGCTGCAGGATGCGACCGTAGCGTTCAGGGTGCGCCAGGACAGGGATGTAGCCCCTGTCCCGGACGGCGCTGATCATGTCCTTCCAGGCGCCGGGAAGGTAGTACTGGGGCAGTTCCACCAAGAGGTGGGTGCCGTCGTAGGTCAGAGGGGTATAGCGGCGCAGCTGCTCGCTGAACTGGTTGTCCAGCATGTATTCCGCCGCAAGCCGGAGCTGGAAGTGTTCGTTCCTGGTGTCGGCAAGCAACTGATCGAAGCGGCGGCGCAGGAAGTCGGGCGTGTTCTCCGGATAGCGCGCCATGATATGGGGTGTACAGTAGGCCCCCTTAAGTCCCATGGCTTTGAGGCGGCGAATGATGCCCAGGCTTTCCTTGAGGCAGGAGGCTCCGTCGTCCACTCCCCATAGAATATGGGTATGCATATCCATGCCGTCCGGAAAGAGGCTGGATGTCGTGTACCGGGGAGTGAACAGGTTGCCGAACATGATTGCTGCAAAAAAGAGTAAAGAGAAGGTCTGAAAGCCTTGGGCTTATGCATGGCCTGCTCTTATGAATTTTGTTTTCTGGCGGTTTGCTGCGGTTCTTTGGCGCCGTAGCCATACTGGTAGCCGTAGCCATAGCCATAGTAGCTGTAGCTGGCGGACTTGAAGTTGACGCCGTTGATGATGTACGCCATATTGGGAAGTTTTCCCTGATCGGCCAGTTGCTGGATCTGGGTCAGGTATCGTTTGTCTATTTTCCCGCTGCGCACGGTGTACAGGGTGATATCGCTAAGGGATGCCAGAATGGCGGTGTCTGCCAGAATGCCGTAGGGCGGAGCGTCGATGATGACGGCATCATACTGTTTTTTGAGGATGCCGAGGAGGTGGCCCAGCAGGGGGTGGCTGAGGAGGGTGACCGGATTGGGCACCATGGGGCCAGTATAGAGGACATCCATGCCGCGGGAGTTTTCCCCTAGAGGGCGAATGATGCCGGTGGTGTCGGGGTTCTGGTGGAGAAGGATGGAGGTGAGTCCTTTGCGGCCGGATCCGCCGAGGCGCCGGGTCAGGGAGGATTTGCGGAAATCCCCGTCAATGAGCAGGACTTTTTTGCCGGCATAGGCGAAAGCGGCGGCCAGATTGGCGGAGGTGAAGGTTTTCCCTTCGCCGGGGAGGGTGGAGGTGACCAGGATGACATGCCCCCCCTGTTCCGGCCTGGGAAGCATGGAATCTACGTTATTGCGCAGGATGTGGAAGCATTCCGCGATGACGGAATGGTCGTCCTGAATGAAGAGCTTGGTATTCCTGCTTTCTTTTTTGCTCATTTGGGGCAGTTCGGCGATGACCGGCTGCCTGTTTGTAGAGGGGAGATCGTGTTTATTGTTGACCTTGTTGTTCAACATGGCCACTCCCATGAAAGCCAGGATACTGAGCAGGGCTCCACCCGCCGTTCCTCCAGCGACGTATTTAATGGTTTTGGGAGAGATGGGAAGGTTGGAGCCGTGGGCGGCTTCCAAAACCCGGGCATTGGATTCCGTTACCGCCATGGCCAGGGCGTTTTCCTGTTCCTTGCTCAGCAGCATCAGGTACAGTTCTTCCTTAACCTTGTGTTCACGGATGAGCGGGATGATTTCCTGTTCCTTGATGGCGGTTTCCGTCAGGCGTTCCGTCAGGGAATTCCTTTTGTCGATAAGCTGGTTAAGTTTGAGATCCAGATTGCTGCGGTAGTTGGAGAGAGCTTTGTTGGCCGCCGCTCTGGTGGAATTCATCCTGTCCCTCAAGCTCACGGTAATCGGGTTTTGGGAGCCGGCGCTTCCGGCAATTTTCTGATATTCCAGATAAGCCTCGTTGTAATGTTCTATCTGCCGGGCGATTCCGGAGTCGGGAAGACCGGTTTCTACGGAGATCAGGCCCTGCTTGCGTTCGCTTTCCTTGAGATTGTCAGCAAGGGTGGACGCCAGTTTGATTTGAGTTTCAAGATCAAAAATTTCCTTTTCCAGCGCCTGGGAGGTGCTGAAGTCCGCGCTCATGGTTGTGTCCGCATCTTTGATGATGTCGCTCTTCGTCTTAAATTCGGTGAGTTTCTTGTCCACGTCGCTCAGGGAGGCTCCAAGTTCTTTGAGTCGGTCCCTGATGAAGATTTTCGTTTTAAGGGAAGCCTTGTTCCGTTCGTCCTTGGAAATTTGGTTGTAAACCTGGATGAGGTGGTTGAGCGTATCTTCGGCTTTCTGAGGATTGCTGGACGTCAGAGTCATCTCCAGAAGGCTGGATTCCTTGGAGTCCGGACGGGTAATTGTCAGGCCATGGAGCAGGGCGTTGGCGGTTTCAAGGACGGGAGAGTGCCGTACGATGACGGTTTTTCCGTTCCATGCGTCGGTCATCAGGGAAGTAGGATGGACGGAAACGGTGGCAAAGGGAAGCGTGAGGGGTTTTCCGTAAAAACCTTCCAGCTGGATGAGTTCCCCCTGATTATTGGGATGGCCAAGCGTGAAGCGGTTTTCATCCAGCGGCGTGATGTGCAGAGTGCAGGCGCGTTGCTTGTCGATCTGTTCAAAGTGCACCAATAAGGGACTGGCATGGTAAAGGTCCAGCTCCCTGAAGTCTTTTTTTTGCCAATAGGATGTGTTGAGGTTGAGGTCTTCCACCACTTTGCTCATTAATGCGGTGGATTTGAGAACGAGGCTTTCATTGGCCAGGTTAGCCGCGTTGGGGTCTATGTTCAGTTCCGCCATGATGCGTTCGGAAGAAGCGTCGCTGCCCGTTTTGGCATCGCGCATCAGGACGCTGGCCGTTTTTTGGTAAATATAATTCTGTTTGCCGGCCAGGTAATAGGCCGCCGTGCCTCCGGCGAGGGCTGCCAGAATGATGATGAACCAGTAACGGCGCAGAATCATCAGCACCGTATCCAGGGAAAGAGCTGTTTCTTCTGTGTTTTCCGTAACAGGAGGAGTGGGAGCGGTATTTTTTGTCATGAAGGAAAGAGGGTGGAAGGTTGTGTGGGAATACTGAACCCCTGGGGAAACGGTCCGGTTGAACCGGACCGCCCCTATGTTTCCGTTCTCAGGTATGCTTAGCCGGACAGGAAAGCGGCTGAATGTCCGCTACAGGCACAGGGCGACCACGGCCAGAGTAATGCCAAGCCCGGAGAGCCCCCAGCCGTACCATTGAGCAGCGTCACTGCGCGTGTTGACCTTGCGGTCTGAGGGAGTCACGTAAATGATGTCGTTTTGCTGGATATAATAATAGGGAGAGGTGAACAAATCCTTGCTGCGCAGATCAATGCTGGCGATTTGACGGGTTCCGTTGGTTTCCCGTATCAGCGTAACGTCCCGGTTGCCGTCAATATTCAGGTCTCCAGCCCGGCTGATGGCCTCCAGAATTGTCAGGCGCTGGCCTTCAATGGTGTAGGTTCCGGGAGCATTAACTTCGCCCAGAACGGAGAATTTGAAATTCATGATTTGCACATTGACAGAGGCGTCCCGGATGTAGTCATTGTTCTTGAGAGTCGCGGCAATGTCGGAAGCCAGCTGGGAGCAGGTTTTTCCCGCAGCCTTCATTTTGCCGATGACGGGCAGGACGATGCAGCCCTGGGCGTCCACCAGATATCCTTTAGGCTTGTTGTTGGAGGTGCCGGAGGTGGAGCCGATTTCAGACATGGCAAAAGGCGCGGTGAGTTCCGGCTGTTTGCTGCTGACCGCGATGTAGAGCTGGTCATCTTTCTGAATGGTCGTCTGGTAGTTTGCCCTGATGGTTTCCCTGGAATTTCCGGGGACATCCTGGATATAAAGAACTTCCTTGGGGCTGACGCAGGAAGGCAGGAGAGCGGCCCCGGCTATGGCCAGGGAGCACAGAATGGCTTTATTGATGAGGTTGTTTGTATTCATTTGGTGAGGAAGGAGGAAACGTTGCTTTTGGGAGGGAAAGACGGTGCGAAAAACAGGGAAAGAGGCCGTTCCGGCTCAAAGGTTGTTCTTCCTTGTGCCGGAAGCTCCACGGGAATGGCGCGATGCCCTCCATGCTTGCAATCTTCCGGAGGTTTGAAAGAAAAAGGCCGCTCTATGTTCAGTCATCATTTTAAATTTGATGATTTTGATTTTTTTTTGTTTGAAATAAGAAAGTATTTGAAAAAGGCAGGTATATTTCCCCTCAGATGAAAAAGCAGGGAAATGATCAGCAATAATAAGGGGAGGCTGTCAAGATTGGTTCCGACAGGCAGGCTGGGGAGAGATTGACTGACGCTCCTGCACATAAGGGCCGTATCTGTTTAACAGATTGTAATTGCTGTATCATGGGAAGAGATTTCTAATTAGCGGATTTCAAATTCGGTGTCAATAGTAATCCCTTAAAAAAAACTGTTTATTATTATTTATGGATATAACGATAAGAGGAGAATTTTGTAGAAATTATGTGTTTAATCTTATTAAGATATTAACAATTAGTTAATTGCATCAAACTACAATATCCCTATTTTTTTAATAGGATTTGAAATCCGCCGAATGCTTCATGAAGCATAAAAAAATGTCGAACGATACATTTTTTGTAATAAAAATTTATGCTAATAATAAATAATCAAATAGATATGAAAAATAAGCATTGAAATTGCTTCGGTTTTATTGATTTGGAGATGCGGGACCAGTATTTTCTCAGGTAGGGAAAGGGCTTTTTTCAGAGATGCTCTCCTAGGGAGGAAAAAGTACATAAAGGCCGTATTTCCGAGCCGGAAGTCGGCGCTTTCAGGCTTGCGGGAAGTTGATTCGAGCAATTCCTCTTCTCCCCGGTTTGGCCTTGAGTTTGGGGCGGAGAGTTGCTAGGATAGGAACAGGTATGGCATTGGATATGCAGGAGCATCATGCATTTGGGCATGAAGAGGGGCGTTCCCCTGTTTGGATTGGAATGGTATGGGGCGTCGTGTCTTTGTTGGGGGGGGCGGCTCTTCTGGCTGCTATGCTGACGTTTGATGTGCGGGAAATAGGCTGGAGTTATTTAAATGGTTCCGGGCAGGTAATTCCGGGTACCTCCAATGTGCTGGGAACGGTAGGATTGTATGGTGCGGGGATTTTTTATTGGACGCTGGGAGGCATGGCCTGGATGCTGGTTGTTCTGTTGGAGTGGTGGGGGCTTTACCGTCTGCTCCACCATGGAAGACTGCCCCGCAGCGTGGTTTACGGCGGTTTGTTCCTGCTGTTGTTCGGATGCCTGTTTCTGGCAGCCGGGCATGTGCCGGGAAATGAATGGGTGGCTCGCCACCAGGTCCAGGGGGCCGGGGGGCTGGCGGGCCATTTGCTGGGAACTGGTTTGTTTCTTCCGTTGGCCGGCAGATCCGCTGTGCTGGTGCTTTCCGGATTTTGCTATTTGCTGGCCCTGGTTTATGCGGCCGGGATGCGTCCCCGGCCGTTTTTCCGGGCCATGCTGCGGGAATGGCGGGCCTGGCGTATGAACAGGAAGGAAAAAAGGCTGGCGCGCCAGACTGCCCAGCTTGCCAGGGAAGCCGCCCGCGTGAGGGCCAGCATGCAGAATGCCGCTTTGTCCGCCCCCAGACCGGTTGGAAAGGGCCGGGCTTCAGCTTCCCGTCTGCAGCGCACCGGGGACGATCTGGAAAGTTTGTATCATGAAGCGGCGGCTGCTTCTCCGTCCAGGCCGGAGGATTCTGCTCCGCCTTCCAGCGCACCGCGTACCCAGGGCCACCTTCCCCTGGCTCCGAACCCCAGGATTACCGTTGCGGAACCGGCGGAAATGAAGCCTGCGCCCAAAGAGCAGCCTTTTTCCAAATTGGCCACTCCGCCCACGGAGGAATTCCGCGAGTATGAGCTGCCTCCCTTTGAGTTGCTGCATTATGAAGAAAAGCCGGAAGGCCCTACGGCAGAGGACAAGGAAGAGATGCTGGAAATACAGCAGAAGATTATTGATACCCTGACGACATTCCGCGTGGACGTGACGCCTGGGGATATTACCCGAGGCCCGACCATCACCCGTTATGAAGTGTATCCCGCGCGCGGCGTGCGCGTAAATACTTTTGACCAGTATGCGAAGGATATTGCGCTGGCGACCAAGGCGGAAAGCGTGAACATCGTGGCCCCCATTCCGGGCAAGGATACGGTAGGTATTGAAATCGTCAACCGGAAGAAGGTGGCTGTTCCCCTGCGGGAACTTTTGCAGGACCCCGCCTTTTGTTCCCCCAAGAAAAAGATACCGCTGGCGTTGGGGAAGGACGTGTATGGACGCACTGTGATCGGGGATTTGGCGTCCATGCCGCACCTGTTGGTGGCCGGTGCCACCGGATCCGGAAAATCCGTGTGCATCAACAGTATCATTTCCTCCATGCTTTTGAAATTCCGTCCGGATGAACTGAGGCTTATCCTGGTGGATCCGAAAGTGGTGGAAATGCAACCTTATTCCAAGCTGCCGCATCTGATTGTTCCGGTAGTGACGGATCCCAAAAAAGTTCCCAATGCCCTGCGTTGGTGCGTGAATGAAATGGAGCACCGCTACCACTGCTTTGCCAAGGTGGGCGTGCGGAATTTTGAAGCTTTCAATAAGCGCCCGCCGGATGTTCCTGCGGAAGAGGCGGAAGAACCGGAAGACGGGCAGGTGGATGAAGCTTTGGCGGAATCCATTGCCAGAGACCTGGAATCCCAGGGGGAATGGCCTGTGGAAGAAGATGATGAACTGGATCTGGAGGACGATGAAGTTATTCCTGAACGCTTCCCCTACATTGTCATCATCATTGACGAACTTGCGGACCTGATGCAGACAGTGGGAGCGGACATAGAAACGAATATCGGCCGCCTTACCCAAAAGGCCCGTGCCGCAGGCATCCACCTCATTGTGGCGACGCAGACGCCCAGAAGACAGGTGGTGACGGGAACGATCAAGGCTAATATTCCGACGCGCATCGCTTTCCAGGTGGCGAGCGGCACGGATAGCCGCGTGATTCTGGACAGGCAGGGGGCGGAAAAACTGGTGGGCAAGGGGGACCTTCTGTATTTGCCGCCGGGTTCCGCCCAGGTGGAACGGGCGCAGGGAGCTTTTATCTCTGACGATGAAGTGGAAGCCCTGGTGGCCCACTGTGCTTCCCAAGCCAAGCAGAAATTCCATGAAGAGGTTCAGAAATCCTTGGACGAGCCTTCCCGCGGAGGAGCGGACAGTCCGCTGGATGACGCGGAAGAGGAATGCTATGCCAAGTGCCTGGAAGTAGCTGTTGTAGAACGTAAGGTAAGCACCTCCCTGCTGCAGCGGCGTTTGAGCATCGGATACGGCCGTGCGGCGCGCATGATGGATTTGCTGGAATCCCGCGGCATTATTGCCCCGGCGGATAATACCAACCGTCCACGCAAGGTGCTGGTGGAATGAAACGACGGAAGAACTCCCCATGAAGAGAATTGTTTCCCTGCCTGTTCTGGCGGCGTTTGTGGTGCTGGGCGCTTCCTGTTCCCAGCAGGTGCAGCAGCCCGTTAAAAAAGCAGCTCCCCCACCCGTATATGTGGGAAAGGTGGAGCAGGTGTATCCCAGTCATCATTATGTGCTGATTGCTCTGGCCGGGAATGTTTATGAACCGGGGACCGTGCTTATCTCCCAATCTCCGGGCCGGGAAGAAAAATGCAGAGTCGCCAACCTGATTGTGACGGAGGAGCGTATGGGGCGTGCGCGCATTCCTGCGGATATCCGCAGCGGCGCCGTGGAGGCGGGGGACCTGGTGTTCCTGTACAGGAACCTGGCCGTTCCGGAAAGTTCCGGGAAGACAGATGAGAGGAAGCCGGTCGGCCCGGAGCCAGAGACGGATGAAGACAACAAGGTTGTTGCTCCTCCGATTGCCCCGGATGGTGGCAAGACGGCGGATGGGCTGATGCCTCTGCCCGGGGAGCAGCCTGTTCCGGCCTCTGCGGATCAGGAGCGGATTTCCCGAGAGCGGGAGAAAATACTCCGGGAGCTGGAAAGCGTTCCGGACAGGCTGGAAGAACCGTGGAGCAGGACTTTCTCCGGAAAACCGGTGGAAAGATAACTGGATGCGGAGGTATCCGCAATGTTTCCCAGGGCGGGAAGGAGCTCCTGAAGATGAAGCCGGGTATTGGGAATTCAGATACCGGTTTCCTTGAAATGGCCCGGATGGCCTGTTCCGGTATTCTTGATTTAATGGAAACCACGGCAAATACATGTTTAACCTTTTCATTGCAGTAAATGTTGAACAGGGGCCTTCTGATCATCATCCGTGAATTTTTTCAGTATTAATCTCTAGGTTTCCAATAAGGGGTTACGGTTGGGATTCATGGATTGAGCAGACGTTTTTCCCGTTTAATCTTACTATTGCACAAGAGATGTCAAATAGTCCGGTTCATGCTGCAGTTCGGGCTCCTGCCTGTTTTCCCAAACGGGAAAACTGCCGTATGTTTTTCCGGATATGTCCATTTTTTAGATTCATTCAATAATTGCTTGTTTTTTCACGGCGTCTTATTAGGATGTTTTCGTTTACGCAACCAGATGACTAATTTATGAAATCCATCAAAGGGACAGAAACGGAAAAGAATCTTCTCAAGGCTTTTGCCGGGGAATCTGAAGCGCGCAACCGCTACACTTACTTTGCCGGCGTAGCCAAGAAGGCCGGTTACGAACAGATTGCCGCTATCTTTCTGGAAACGGCCGACAATGAGAAGGAACATGCCAAGGTATTTTTCAAACTGCTGAAAGACGCCTGCATTGAAGTAACGCACACCGTCTGCACGGCTCCTTTGGAATCTACGGAGGATTGCCTGCTGGCCGCAGCCGCCGGAGAGCATGACGAATGGTCCGAAATGTATCCTGCATTTGCCGAAGTGGCGGACAGGGAAGGCTTCCCCTCCATTGCGGAAACCTTCCGCAAGATTGCCTCCGTGGAGCAGCACCATGAAGCCCGCTACCTCAAACTGGCTGAAAACGTGCGCGAAGGCACGGTTTTTGCCAAGGATAAGGAAATCCAGTGGAAGTGCCGCAACTGCGGTTATGTACATACCGGCCCCACTGCCCCCAAGGTGTGTCCGGCCTGTGCGCATCCCCAGGCATTCTTTGAAGAACTGGCGGACAATTTTTAATAACCTTTTCTCCGGAAATATGGTTGAGGCCGGTTTCACGAGTTGATCGTGCAATCGGCCCTCTTTTTGGACTACGGACGCCTTACGCTGATGGACAGGGAACGAACGGATGCGGTATGGAAAAAATATGGACGCAGCCTCTGGAATTTTGCCGGAAGCTACGGCTTGGGCATTGCCCTGATGCTGATCCTTCTGGTGTTGACCTTTGCCGGGACGCTGCACCAGGTGCGGTTGTCTTCCTCCATGGGGTCGGAGGCCGCCATAGAGTCTTTTTTCGGGGCGGCGTATGTGCTGATACCGCTGGGCGGGGAGAACTCCCTGATTTCCCTGCCTCTGCCCGGCATGGGCATTACCTGTGTCCTGCTGTTTGCCAACCTGCTCATAGGCGGGGTATTCCGTATCCGGTGGACCTGGAGGCACGCAGGCGTGCTGGTGGCTCATGGGGGAATTTTGCTGCTGCTGGCCGGCATCATGCTGGGCAACAAAATGACGATGGCAGTGGAACAGGTGGAACTGCCCCAGGGGGACCGGGTGCACGAGTATTCCCTTCCGTTTGATTTGCGCCTGAACCGCTTTGTGCCGGAGTTTTATCCGGGGACTTCCAAGCCTAAATCCTATGAATCCCAGATAACCGTTTTTCCGGAATCCGGCGGTCAGTATGACGCCGTTATCCGCATGAATGAGCCTCTGCGCCTTTCCGGCTGGACGCTGTACCAGATGAGCTGGGGCCAGGATTCCCTGCATCCGGGCAGGCTTATCTCCATTCTCCGTGCTTCCCATAATCCCCTGGAGCAAATGCCCAAATGGTCCTCCTACATCATCGCTGTAGGGCTGCTGTGGCATTTTGCCTGTGTTTTTGGCAGATACCTGCGCCGCAAACCCGGGCTTGCGGCTGCCGAACCGGCGGTGAAGGAGGAACCGCAGGCCGTTTCCGCCCCCGGCGGGAAAAAACGTCTGCGCCTGGCTGGCATTTGCCTGCTGGTAGCGGCCATCTTCGGTATCGGCATGCTGGCGGCGCGGCCTGACGTCCATCCGGTTCTGGTGGAACATTATGTGCCCTGGTCTCCCTTTTTGGTGGAGCGGACCGGAGCCATGGCCGTTCAGGACGGCGGCCGCCTGAAGCCTGTTTCTACTTATGCGGGCTTCCATCTGCTCCGGACACTGGGTAAAAGAAGCTTTGTTGTTGATACGCCGGAAGGGAAAAGGAAGCTCTCCCCGGTGGAATGGATGCTGGACTGCATGTTCCGTCCGGAACTGGCGGAACAATACCCTGTTTTTCTGGTCAATCGGGAAGAGGTGGTCAGGCGCCTGCACCTGCCGGACCAGAAAGACAAGCGGAAAAAATACTCCTACGCGCAGCTTGCGGAACGCTGGGAGGAAATGACCCGTGCCGTCCGGGAAATCCGGCTGCTGGGAGAAACGAACCTGACAGAAGCCCAGAAGGAAATTTTGTCCCTTGCCCGCAACTTTGATGTGATGCGGGGCTGGATGCTTGTTTCCCGGATCATGCTGGAAAACCCTGCCGCCATGGAACGGATGGAATTCCCACGCTGGTTTCCTTCTGCCGGCCGCGATGGAGAACGCCTGTGGACGGCTGCCCCGGATAAAGCTGCCGGAGCCTTTTTGGCAATGGCGTCCCTGCTGGAACGCAAAGCTATCGGCATGGCAGGGGCGGAGGCTTCCGCACTGCGGATGAAAGCGGAAGGCCTGCTGCTGGAAAAGCTGGCGCAACCCAATGAAGCCGCCTCCGCCGGAGAGCGGCACAGCCTGGAAAGAGAAATTTTCTACTACCGTCTGGATCCGCTTTATGTTTCCCTGGCCGTTTTTGTGGCGGCGTTCGTGTGTCTGCTGCTCTGCGCACTTTTCCGCCCAGCCGCCAACGCTCCCCTCTGGCGGCGTTTTCTCCGGCCCGGAGGTTTAAGCCTGGCGTGGCTGACAGGCGCGGGCGGAGCCGGAGTGCTGGTTGCGGCGCTGGTCATCCGCGTGCTCATCACCATGAGGTCCCCGGTGGGCAACACGTATGAAACCATCGCCTTTATCGCCTGCATGGGAGTTCTCTGCGCTCTTGTGGTGGAACTTTTCAGTAAAAAGGGAATTGTACTGGCGGCGGGGCTTTTGCTTGGGGCTTTCTCCTGTCAGATGGGTATTTTGTATGAATCCTCCCAGGCTGTGGACCATATGGATCCCCTGGTGGCCATCCTGCGCTCCAACTTCCTGCTTTCCACCCATGTCATTACCATTGTGCTGGGGTACGCGGCCGGGTTGCTGGCGGCGGTGCTCTCCCATATCTACCTGCTGGCTTCCCCCTTGCGCCTGATTGGCGGAAAAACGGAACAGTCCCTGGACCGCATGGCTTACGGCATCTTGTGTTTTTCCCTGGTGTTTACGCTGGTGGGAACGGTTTTTGGGGGGATTTGGGGCAATGAATCCTGGGGGCGCTTCTGGGGTTGGGATCCCAAGGAAAACGGAGCGTTGATGATTGTACTGTGGCAATTGACCGTATTGCATGCCCGGAAAGCCGGATGGCTGTCTTCCTGGCTGCTCCACTTCAGCAATGTGGTGGGCGGCGTTATCATTGCCTTTGCCTGGTGGGGCGTCAATATGCTGGGAGTGGGGCTGCACTCCTACGGGTTCACTTCCGGTCGGGATGCTTTAGGCATGTTCTATTGGTCCGAGGCTGTATTGTGCGTCCTCTTCATTATCCTGCATTACCGTGCACTCCGGCGTGTGGACGTCAGGTAGGGAAACAGGTTTCGGAAATAATTCGCAAGCATATTCCCGGAAAGGAACAGGAAATTTTCACCTGCCTTCTTTTCTTTTTCCGGAATTTGTGGTGTCCGGAGTTTACTGATATGGAGAACAAGGAGATGAAAACGCATTTTTCTCATTTTCTCCTTGCCGGGTCCGGTTTTCCGGTATATATTCCCGCCACCTCATGCACGGATAGCTCAGTGGTAGAGCGGCTGTCTTACACACAGTTGGTCGGGGGTTCGAATCCCTCTCCGTGTACCAAAAGCTTTCTTTTTGAATAAAAAGCCCGCACTTTCATTGTGCGGGCTTTTATCGTTGTTTTTTAGAGGGTTAATTAATGAATAGTTTGTTAGGTGATAGGGTATGACGGGATATGAATAGTTGCTTTTTGATGTTGGTTATGATGCTATAACTCCTCGGATTTTTTAATAAAAACGGCTGCCGCGCCTTTCGACGGGGCAGCCTGTATTGGGAAGCGGTTCCTGAATAAGGAACGAATCTAGGCGCCGAAATCAAGGGTTTTAGGCTCGCGGCTCCAGACGCGGTGCTGTTTCATGGCCGTGATGAAGGAGGGCATCAGGGATTTGGTGTCCTTCGGCATGAGCAGTCCGGCGTCATCCATATCCTGGGGCAGGGAGGCTGCCTCAAGCATGGCTTTGGCGTTGCCGGGAAGTCCGATGGCTTTCAGGTGCCTGTAGGCCTGGCGCAAATGATACTTGGCATCTCCGTCTTTCAGGAGCGCTGCGATGCTTTGTTCTCCTTCCGGGACGATGACGGAGTCAAACAGGACGGAAGGAGTGCCGGACAGAGTCCCATTAACCGGCAGACTTTCCCCTTCTTCCGTTGTTACGCTTCCCATGTGCGGGGCAATGATTTGGGGATGGATACCTTCTTCATGCAGGGCGTCGCAGATTTCTTTCACGGATTTCAGGCTGACGCCGTCCGCTGCCAGTAAAGAGACGCGGAGGCCTTTAAGGTTGCCGTCCGTATGGGCGTACAAGCTCAATGACGGATCTTTTTCCAGTCCGCAGACGGGCCTGGGAAGTTCCCTGCCGAGTTGTTCTCTGGTGAGTTCAATTCCCAGGTTGCGGGCCACTCCGCTTGCCAGGTCCGGATCAATGCGCGTCAGAAGGTCCACCACGCGTTCCCGGATATAGGGGCGCGTCACCTTCCCCAGCTCAAAACTGAACGCGTTGATGATATGCTCCTGTTCCACCGGAGTTTGACTCATCCAGAACAGCCGCGGGTGGGAATAGTATTCCGCGAAGGAGGGGCTCCGCAGACGTTCCTTGACACCGCTTACCGTCTGGGGGCTGGTGGTGAAGCCGCCTTTCTCCGGGGGCGTTTCTCTCGGCCAGTTGTTCCCGATGGAATTGGGATCATAGTTGGCCGGAGAGGCGTCTATCTGCATACGGTGAAAGCCGTCCCTCTGGTTGTTGTGGAAGGGGCAAATGGGGCGGTTGATGGGAATTTCCGTGAAATTGGCTCCACCCAGCCGGTGCCGCTGGGTATCGCTGTAAGAGAAAATACGGCCCTGGAGCAGAGGATCGTCGGAAAAGTCAATGCCCGGCACGATATTGGCGGGGCAGAAGGCTGCCTGTTCCGTTTCCGCAAAGAAGTTGTCCGGGTTGCGGTTCAGCACCATTTTCCCGACGATTTCCACGGGAACCAGTGCTTCAGGAATGAGCTTGGTAGGGTCCAGAATATCGAAGTCGAATTGGTCTGCGTCCTCTTCCGGGATGAGCTGCAGACCCAGCTCGTATTCCGGATAATCTCCGGCTTCAATGGATTGCCAGAGATCCTTGCGGTGGAAGTCAGGATCGCGTCCTGTCAATACCTGGGCTTCATCCCACACCAGGGATTTTTTCCCGTACACCGGTTTCCAGTGGAAACGGACGAAAGTGCTTTTTCCTTCTTCATTGACCAATTTGTACGTATGAATGCCGAAACCTTCCATCGTACGGAAGCTTCTGGGGATGCCGCGGTCCGACATGGCCCACATGACATTGTGCAGAGTTTCCGGCTGCAGGGAGACGTAGTCCCAGAAAGAGTCATGGGCCGTCTGCCCCTGGGGCATTTCATTGTGGGGTTCCGGTTTGACGGCATGGACGAAATCCGGAAATTTGATGGCATCCTGAATGAAGAAGACGGGCGTGTTGTTGCCTACCAGATCATAGTTGCCTTCCTTGGTATAGAATTTGGTGGCCCAACCGCGGATATCCCTTACTGTATCCGGAGATCCTCTGAAGCCCTGCACGGTGGAAAAACGCACAAAGACCGGGGTTTTTTCTCCCGGATCCTGCAAAAAAGCCGCTTTGGTGTACTTGGAAAGGGATTTGTACACCTGAAAATAACCATGTGCCCCGGAACCTCTTGCGTGAACCACGCGTTCCGGTATCCGCTCCTGGTCAAAATGAGCCATTTTCTCCAGAAAGTGGAAGTCCTCAAGCAGAGATGGGCCTCTGCTTCCTGCTTTAAGTGTGTTTTGATCATCGGATATTTTAACTCCCAGGTTGCTTGTGAGGGCCTGTCCCATGCCGTTGGAGCGCATGGCATCCAGCTCCCTGATTTTTTCCGTAGCGTTATCCGGCATCTTCATGGAACCGGGCGCGGAAGGTTCCGCATTGGGCGGCGTAGGTTTTGGAGTGGGGGTGATCAATTCCGGATCAATTGTATCCGTATAATGGGGAGCGGCTTCTTTTCCATTGGGAAAAGGAGCGGCGCTGTCTTCCATGGGCGGTTTCTTTTTTTTCATTGGCTTGTTCATGAGGGACCGGATTTTTCTATGTGGGTAATAGTTCGACTTCCCTTTTTCCGGGGATGTTTCGTCCTGTTTTGTCATCAGTATTTCTCCGGAGCTGATGAAAATTTTTTTATAGAAACTGTTATTTAAGATTTTATGTAATAAAAAACGGGCTGTGCGGAGATGCCTTTTTGATTGGCATGGCTGTGGATGCCTGTATTCCATGTTTCATTGGCGGCAGGGAGAAGCGGAGATAACCGGGGTACGTCCGCGGGCAGGCAGAAAACAGTCGCCTCCTTTCTGAGCGGTGTTTCCTGCATCTGGTTCCGAAGGTGGAACGGAACCGTGTTGCCGGAAGGCAGGGCAGGGACGGCATTGCGTACATGATATGGAACGGAGCTTCCACAAATTTTCATAGACGAGGGGAATAAATAGGTTATGATTTTTATGTCAATCGGGTATTGGAGACAAGGCCCGCGCCGTCCGGCGCGAGGCGGTTTTCCGGTATGGAACCCTTTTCCTATTAATTTAAAGTAATGACGGTGCAAGAAATAGCTGAACAGAGTTTGAAGAGCCTTCTGGCTTCGCTGGGGTTTTCCGCGGATATCGAAGTAACGGAAACGGACGGCATCGTGTGCCTGAATATTTCCTCCCCGGATTCACAGTATATCATTGGAGGGGACGGGGACAGGCTGGATGACCTTCAGTATCTGGTCAACCGCATGATCCAGCGCAAGATGGAAGATGCTCCCCGCGTGAAGGTGGATTGCGACCATTACCGGGAGCGCAACGAAGCCCGTTTGCTGGAAAAGGCCCGTTCCCTGGCCGAACGCGTCCAGGAGAGCGGCAAGCCGATGAAGATGCCTCCGTTGAATGCCTACCACCGCCGCCTGGTGCATAATGCCCTTCAGTCCATGGACGGAATTGTGACGGAGTCCGAAGAAGGGGACAGCCGTTACAAGCGCATTACCATCAGAAAGGGCTGATGGATGGCAGTTTATTCATGAGGGCTTTAGCGGTCATTGCGTTTTTGGCGCTGGCGTTTCCGGGACGTGCGGAAATGGATGCCCTTTCCGTCTCCTGTTCTGCGGCTCCCTCCCTTCCATCCCCTGTTCTGGTTGTGTACGGTTCAGAGGAACCCGGTTCAGCGGAAGCCCGTTGGTTGAAAGCTCTCCAGCCGGGCACGGAAGAACGCCGCGCGCTGGATGGATATGTGCGTGACGTGCAGTTTGTCACGGTTCCCAGACATCCTTCCGTGAAGGATTGGGAAGAAGACGGCAGCCTGTCCCGTGCGGCGATGCATGGTGTGCGCATGCTGCCTTCCGTGGTTTTTCTTGACTCCAAGGGACGTGTATTCGACCTGGTGGAAGGAGGGGCCTCTGCAGCTTCCCTGCGGGAAAAGGTGGCCCTGCTTGCGGAAAAAGCGCAACACGTGCGGCCGGTGACGCGGGTGAATGATATTCCCAAGGGCGGGGATCCTGCGGCAGAGGCTTCCGCTATTTGCCGGGAGCTGGAACAGGTGCCTCCGGAAGCCTGGTTCCGGGATTATCCGGGCACCATGAAGCGTCTGGAAAAATTGAACTGTACGGCTCCGGCTTTTCTGAATGCCCGGGAGGCGGCCCTTCGTCTGGAGAAAAACAGGAAAACGGTTGAATTGCTTGGCGAGTCTTTCCGGGCCAGCAAAGCTTCTTCCATACGAACATGCCTAGAAGCGTGGCGTGCCTGCGTGGATGATCCCTCGTTATCCGTGGAGGAGCGCCAGTTAATTCTGCTCTCCATGGTGCATCCCCTCTGGGTGCGGCTGGAGGAGGTTCTGTACCGGGAAGCCCATACTCCGGAAAGCGAGGATGCCTTCAACCATGCGGTTGCGGTTTTGGAAGAGGTTCGGGACATGAACCGTTCCAGCGTTTGCGGCAGACGGGCGCACCAGCTCAGGGAAGAGCTGAGGAGAGCCCGTCTGGCGGCTGCGCGGTATGATTGATGCGTCTTTCCTGAGTTGCCGGAAATGGACAGGAAGCACCCCTGCTTCCGCCACGGAATCAAAGGATGCGTTTCCCCTCCGTGATTCCTCTTTCCACAGGAAGGACCGGGCAAATTGGCTTGATTTTGCCCATGTCCGGGGCTAGTCTTCGAACCGTTATGACAGATTCATCCATCCCGGACATGATGGCGGAGGCTCGCCGAGGCCAATGGACTGACCAGCAACTGGCCGCCAAGGCTGTGGAACTGGCGGAGTCCATTTTAAAGCAGTCGAATGCCGGGATGAGAGGGAAAGAGAAGAGGCAGGCGCAGCAAATGGAGCGCATGATGAATGATCCGGCGGGCAAGGCGTTTACGCTGGCGCTGGCGGATCGGGTGTTCCGTCCTTCTTCTCCGGCGCGGGGCGCGGAGTTGTTCCGCTATCTTCTGGACGGATATGGCGTTCCCCGTTATTTGTCTGCGGCGGACCGTTTCGCCATGAAGATGGGGGGGAGATTTTCCGATCAATTTCCGGGTGTGGTCATGCCCATGATTACCAGCCAGTTGAGAAAGGAAAGCTCCAATGTCATTCTTCCTGCCGAGGATGGAAAACTGCGCCCCCACCTGCGCCGCAGGCGCAAGGCCGGCATCCGGATGAACATCAACCAGCTGGGAGAGGCCATTCTGGGTGAAAGCGAGGCGCACCACCGTCTTCAGCAGGTCGTGGACCGGCTGACAGACAAGGACTGTGACTATATTTCCGTCAAGATTTCAGCCATTTTCAGCCAGATTCATTTGGTAGCCTTTGAAGAAACCGTCAAATTGATTCAGGAGCGCCTGCGTATCCTGTACCGGGCGGCCATTACCAATGCGGTAACGTTGCCGGACGGTTCCAGAAAGCCCAAGTTCGTGAATCTGGATATGGAGGAATACCGTGATCTTCATCTGACGGCGGAAGCGTTCAAACGTACGTTGATGGAGGATGAATTCATGCATCTGGAGGCGGGAATTGTGCTCCAGGCCTATTTGCCGGATTCCTGGGAGGAGCAAATGAAGCTGTGCGCCTGGGCGAAGGAACGCGTGGAGCAGGGGGGAGCGCGCATCAAAATACGCCTGGTGAAAGGCGCCAACCTGGCGATGGAGAAGGTGGAGGCCTCCATGCATGGCTGGGCGCAGGCCCCGTATGGCACGAAAGCCCAGGTGGATGCCAATTACAAGAGAATGCTCCATTACGGCTGCATGCCGGATAATGCCAGATATGTGCAGTTCGGCGTGGCTTCCCACAACCTGTTTGATTTGTGTTATGCCATGCTGTTGCGTGAGCGGGAAGGCGTGCGTGACCAGGTGGAATTCGAAATGCTGGAAGGGATGGCGAACCATCAGGCGCGGGTCATCCGCCAGGCGGCGGACGGTCTGCTTCTTTATGCCCCCGTGGTTCTGAAGGAAGACTTTCACAGCGCCATTGCCTACCTGGTGCGGAGGCTGGATGAAAATACCAGTGAGGAGAATTTCCTGCATGATCTCTTCGGCATGACGCCGGGGTCCCGGAGCTGGGAGGTCCAGAAAAAGCGGTTTTTGAAGGCCTGTCAGGAAAAGGATGAGGTGAAGTACGGACCCAACCGCACGCAGAACCGCGCTGCGGACCCCATTCAGCCCTCACATTACCGGGATGCCTTTGCCAACGAGCGGGATACGGACTGGTCTCTGAGGCAGAATGCGGAATGGATCAACGGGCTGATTGCCGCGGAGAAGGAAAAAGCCGGCGAGGAAATTCCATTGGTTATAGATGGTGAGGAAATTACGACTAATCTGTGGGGCGTGGGGCGCGATCCGTCCCGCCATAATGACATTTCCTATAAATTCGCTTATGCGGACTTTGACCAGGTTGAACATGCCTTGGACACGGCGGACAGGGCCCGCTCCTCCTGGGCGTCCAAAAGCATTGGCGAACGCGCTGAAATCCTGCACCGGGTGGCGCAGGAGCTGTCCAGAATCAGGGGGGAAGCTATTGCTGCCATGGTGAGGGATGCCGGGAAGGCTCCCACGGAGGCTGATGTGGAGGTGAGCGAGGCCATAGACTTCTGCCGCTATTACGCGGAAGGCCTGGACCGAGACGGGATGAACGACGGAGTGGAAATATCCCCGCTGGGTATCATTTGCGTGATGTCTCCCTGGAATTTCCCCTTCGCTATTCCGACGGGCGGTGTAGCTGCCGCCCTGATGGCGGGAAATGCCGTGGTGTTCAAACCGTCTGAACTGGCCGTTTATACGGCTTGGCAGATTGTACAGGCGTTCTGGCGTGCCGGTGTGCCTAAAAACGTCCTTCAATTCGTGCCGATGCCGCGCAATGAAATTTCCCGCAAGTTTTTGATGGACCCCCGCTTGAACGGCGTGATCATGACGGGATCCTACCGCACCGGGAAAATGTTGCGCGAACTGCGGCCTGACCTGCATGTGCTGGCTGAAACCAGCGGAAAGGATGCCATGATCATCACCGCTACGGCTGACCCGGACCAGGCTGTGAAGGATTTGGTGAAAAGCGCTTTCGGCCATTCCGGACAGAAGTGTTCCGCCGCCAGCGTGGCTATTGTGGAGGCTTCCGTTTATGACAATCCTGCTTTTCTGCGTCAGTTGAAGGATGCCGCCGCCAGCCTGAAGGTAGGCGGTTCCTGGGAAGTCAGCTCCGTGGTGACGCCGCTCATCAGGGAGCCGGAAGGAAATCTGCTCCGTGCGCTGACGCAGCTGGAACCCGGAGAGGAATGGCTGCTCAAGCCGGAACCTTCGGAAGACAACCCGTGCCTCTGGTCGCCCGGAATCCGGCTGGGCGTGAAACCGGGAAGCTGGTTCCATCAGACGGAATGCTTCGGCCCGGTGTTGGGCATCATTCGTGCGGAAAACCTGGAGGAAGCCATTGACATCCAGAACGACTCCGAATTTGGCCTTACCGGCGGCCTTCAGTCCCTGGATGAACGGGAAATTGCCTTGTGGAAAACTAAAGTGCAGGTGGGCAACGCGTACATCAACCGTGTCATTACCGGCGCCATCGTTCGCCGCCAGCCGTTCGGCGGGTGGAACCATTCTTCCATGGGGCCTGGCGCCAAAGCCGGAGGTCCCAACTACCTTACCATGCTGGGACGCTGGGAGGAAAAGGCGCTGCCTCAAAAGCTGCGCACGCCGGGTGAGCGTATTTCCGGCCTGGTGGAAAAATTGTGCTCCGAGCTGCCGGATTGCGCCAAGCGCATCCGTTCAGCAGCCGGCTCCCAGGCCAAGTGGTGGATGGAGGAATTCGGCGTGGATCATGATCCCTCCCACATTTACGGAGAAAATAATACCTTCCGCTATATCCCCGTGAAGGGAATTCTGGCCCGTGTGGAAAACATGTCCGACGATGACGTCGCCATTCTGCTGCTGGGGGCGAAACTGTGCGGGGTGCTCCTGCACCTGAGCATAGGGACGAGCCGCCCCTGGATTCAGAAAATGCATGGTTATTATGCTTCCCTGACGGTGGAAACGGAAGCGGAATTGATCGTCCGGATGCCGGAAGCGCTTCAAGGCGTACGGTTCCTGCGTGGAACAGATATTTCCGAGGCTCTGGCCAATGCCGCCCGTGCCCGGGATGTGGAAGTACTGGACCGTCCCGTGCTTGCCAATGGGCGGTTGGAGCTGCTGGGTTATTTCCGGGAACAGGCTGTTTCCGAAACCGTTCACCGCTACGGCAATCTCATCCCGCCGCCGGGCAGTTTTAAGACGGACAGCGTGTGAAGGAGGGAGAGGGCCTGAATTCCGGTTTCCGGGAATCTTAGCCATGAGCATGAATGAAAATCCCCCCTGCAAATTCAAAAGGAAAACATGGGCGTTTGGATGGGGCTCCCCTTCTGTTTCAGAATAGTTCTTCATCGGAATACGGCGGAAAAATTTCCCTTGCAGGGAAGGAAGCGGTGTGTCCTGTTGAATGAGAGATAAACTTCTCCGAATTTATTTCTTTTTCCCATTTGATGATAGAACGTTTCCGGGAAACGGGTATATTATCAGACACGTTTGCGATGACGCGGCGCCTTTTTCTCCCACGTAACCATGAACATCAACCAATCACCGAATTCTTGCGGCAGCCACATTGCCTGGGTGGACTTTCTGCGTATTCTGGCCTGTTTCCTCGTTGTCCTGGCCCATTGCTGTGATCCGTTCGTAGGAAGTTTTGACGGTTCCTTCAACTTTAAATCCGCTGTCTTCTGGGGCAGTCTGGTACGGCCGTGCGTGCCTCTGTTCGCCATGATCTCCGGAGTATTGCTCTTTCCGGTCACCTTGGAAATGGGCGTTTTTTACTCCAGGCGCCTCAAAAGGGTACTGGTTCCGCTCATTGTCTGGTCATTGGCGCTTCCCTTGCTCTACTTCGGATACTTTGCCGCAGGCGTTCAAACGGCCAGTCCCAATATCGTGATGGACACTTACACCTGGAGCGCCACCGTCGGCAAGCTGTACACCTTCTTCTTCAACTTCAACTATGATACCACGCCCCTGTGGTACGTATACATGCTGGTGGGCCTGTACCTCTTCATGCCCATCATGAGCGCGTGGCTGACGCAAGCCAAAAGGCAGGACGTGAAAATCTTTCTGGGCATCTGGATATTCAGCATGACTCTTCCCTACATCCAGATGCTTGCTCCGGCGCTGGGTTATGAGGGCAATTATGGCAATATGGGCATTCTGGGTGTTTGCGATTGGAATCCGTACGGTATGTTTTATAACTTTTCCGGATTCCTGGGATATATGGTGCTGGCGCATTACCTGACCAAATACCCGCTGGCCTGGAGCTGGAAAAAAACGCTGGCCATTACTATTCCCCTCTTCTTGATTGGTTTTGCCGTCACGTTCCTCGGCTTTCTGGAAACGCAGAAGCACTTCCCCGGCCAGTACTCCAAGCTGGAAGTGCTCTGGTATTTCTCCGGAATCAATGTATTCATGATGACCTTTGCCATCTTTGTCATCGTCAGCAGGCTCAGAATCAAGGCTGGTCCAGTGCTGAGCAAGGTGGCGGCGCTTACTTTCGGCGTGTATCTGTGCCACTTCTTCTTTGTCCAGTGCTCCTATGACTTCGTGAACTTCATCGGGCTGGGAAGGCTGCCCTCCGCCGTAAAAATTCCGTTGATGGCCTGTCTGGCCTCCGCTGTCTCCGCGGCGTTGGTATGGCTGTTGAGCCTGAACAGGTGGACGCGCAAAAGCATCATGTAAACCGCAGATATTTTCCGCAGGTCGCTTCGAGGACACGGCAGTACCGGGGCGCCTCTTCTTTTGTGGAAAAGAGAATAAAACGGTTTCTAGGGAGAAGCCTGCAAAATTCTGGACGGGAAAGAGGGAACAGGCTAGGATGTCCCTGCATCGTGTACAGGCCTAGGTTGCCGGAGATGCGGGCTTTTTAACGCATGAAAAGCTCCTTTCCCGGTCTCCCTTCCGCCGACCCCAAGCTCACAGAAAATTCCCGGGACACCGGCGATTTTCGTAATCCGTTGGGGTTCTAATCTTGACAACTATCATCTCTTTTTCACGGCCTGGAATCTTTGTACCTCCCATGGGAGGTTGGCGCAAAACACCCGTTGCACTGTTGATAATCAAACCATAGACGTCCAGGAGTCGCACTCTCACGAGTGCGTGGATTGAAACGGTTAGCATCAAATGGAATATCTTTGAACGCCCAGTCGCACTCTCACGAGTGCGTGGATTGAAACGTTATACAACTAAAAACCTAAAAATCCTATATCAGTCGCACTCTCACGAGTGCGTGGATTGAAACAACCTCAACGGCTTGCGTAAAATATGCGCATACAGTCGCACTCTCACGAGTGCGTGGATTGAAACTTCAAAAGAATTGCCAGAGCCAATCCATGAATCCGTCGCACTCTCACGAGTGCGTGGATTGAAACTGAAACAGACTGGAAACCTGTAACATCCTGCTACGGTCGCACTCTCACGAGTGCGTGGATTGAAACCTTTAGCTTAGCAACTAACTTCCGGTCTTCATCTGTCGCACTCTCACGAGTGCGTGGATTGAAACGTCATATTCCCGCCTATGCACTCAATTATTTAGAGTCGCACTCTCACGAGTGCGTGGATTGAAACAGAATCAATAACATATGCATAAGCTTCAACGCATTGTCGCACTCTCACGAGTGCGTGGATTGAAACGAGACCCGCAAACCGCAAGAGAAGCTGGCTGGGGTCGCACTCTCACGAGTGCGTGGATTGAAACATCCGGGTAATAGTCATACGTGCGCACCATGCGGTCGCACTCTCACGAGTGCGTGGATTGAAACCGTAGGGTTTTCAAGCTCGCTAATATCATCTACCGTCGCACTCTCACGAGTGCGTGGATTGAAACCGCTTTCTGACCTCTATACGGGGAGCGGGAACGGGTCGCACTCTCACGAGTGCGTGGATTGAAACCTTAACTAATTTGGTAAGTCGTTGATATAGTCCTTGTCGCACTCTCACGAGTGCGTGGATTGAAACGGTGCTACGGACCCCCGTCCCGAATGGATGAACAGTCGCACTCTCACGAGTGCGTGGATTGAAACCATGACTTACGCCGCGTGTGCTCCCGGAAAAATCGTCGCACTCTCACGAGTGCGTGGATTGAAACCGGGGAACGGGAACGCAGTTCCTCAACCAGCGTATCGTCGCACTCTCACGAGTGCGTGGATTGAAACAAGACATCGCTAGGGCACGGACCGAAGCACGGAAGGTCGCACTCTCACGAGTGCGTGGATTGAAACGTAACGTCCGAAGGGAAGACGTTGCAATTATCGTGTCGCACTCTCACGAGTGCGTGGATTGAAACATCGCGGAAAGAATAAGGGCCATTGTAAGCATTTAGTCGCACTCTCACGAGTGCGTGGATTGAAACAATAACATTCACTAAATATGAATATGCAAATTAAAGGTCGCACTCTCACGAGTGCGTGGATTGAAACACCTCGAACCCCCGGAATCCGTAGATTCTCTTTATGTCGCACTCTCACGAGTGCGTGGATTGAAACGGAACGGGCCACCTCGTCGGAAAGATAATCCACCGTCGCACTCTCACGAGTGCGTGGATTGAAACTTTTTCCTCTCCGGAAGCCGTGCGGACTACTGTCGTCGCACTCTCACGAGTGCGTGGATTGAAACTGTTTCACGCGGGGTGCGAACAGTGCCGTTGGGAGTCGCACTCTCACGAGTGCGTGGATTGAAACTGAGCATTTTTACGGCGATTTTCTACATCTCGAGTCGCACTCTCACGAGTGCGTGGATTGAAACTCATTGTCCATTGTGTGTATCTCTCTTGTTGAGGTCGCACTCTCACGAGTGCGTGGATTGAAACATCAAATTAACCTGGACTGTTCCCGGATCTGCGGGTCGCACTCTCACGAGTGCGTGGATTGAAACTTCATAGTTCCCCTGAAGCTGTTTTTCCACATGGGTCGCACTCTCACGAGTGCGTGGATTGAAACCCTCTGCATTGTTTTCTTGTTTATCCGTATACGGTCGCACTCTCACGAGTGCGTGGATTGAAACAGAAACGAGCTTGCCGAACGCGTAAATGTTGCCGGTCGCACTCTCACGAGTGTGATCTTTATCAATGAAGGGTGGAAAGGGGTGAATTTAGGGTGAATAGGGGTGAACGCTAGGAAAATCAAGGGGAGCAAGCGTTGAGTGATCAGAGAAAGACTGTGTAGAAAATATCGGCGTCAGAAGAGGAAATTATCAAGCAGTGTGGAAAATAATCATGGTAAGATGTCCCGCATGTGTACACCTGCATATTGCATCCCCTTGTATGGCTCCATGACTGTTATCTCGCCCGAAGACCGAAGGAAAAAGAATCCGCAAATTTATCATCTCCGTGATACCGCTGTCGTGTTGATGTGGACAACCCGTGAAAGAAGAAAGACGACATGCTGGGTGAGGGATGTTCTCGACAACGTGTGGATTGTGATCAGGAACGAAAGAGAAGATGATTGAAAAAAGGCCGCCAGGAACAACCTGACGGCCTGAATTGTATCGGAGAGAGTCATCTGGCTGCATGCACCAGGCGGGGGCGTCCGGTCTGGCATCGGAATTGATGATACATCTCTTGCCTAAGATATCGGTATCCCTGAGGAGCTGGAAGCATCCCAAGTCCGGTAGGGTACTCATAGACATTGCCGAGGCGGTATGCAATAGCTATTTCTTGCTCCTGGTAGTATAGATCGTACTGCTTGCGCGTAATACCGCAGCCATCCTTAACGACATCCCATACATCATTGACATAGCCGACATGGGTACTAATCAGGTCAACCTCGCCAACGATCCGTGATACCGGGGCAGTAGCGTAGATGATCAATCCATCCACCCCTCTGGGTGAGTGGGAGATCTTGCGCAGCTCCCATATCTTGGAGCCATCCCGGTACATATCCCAGTACCGAGGACGCAAGGGTATCAGAGCAAGCCTCCTGCTCATGGCTGTATCTCCTCTTGTGGAACGATCCTCCATCCACAGTACCCCTCCGCATTACTGGGCTGCTCCATGTCGATGCAAGTTATGCAATCAGCATCTGCCTCGTATTGGTACCTAACCCTGCCAAAGCTGCACTCAACTATACTGCCCTGCCTGGCTTGATCCAGAGCCTGCTCGTAAGTGAGCGGGAAGTCCCCTCCCGGCAGGTAATCCTGCATGTCGATGAGGAGGGAATCAAACTCATCGACAACAACATGACCGCCCCCCCTCACTACATTACTCGTAGGAGGAGGCGAAGAGATAAGCCTATCCGCATCCAGCACGGCTTGCTGATACGGCAACAGGTACAGGGGCGTCTCTTGTCTCATGGCTGCCCCTCCTCACTATCTGGTGAGACAATACGCCAGGGAGCAGCGATGTCAGCTGCGTCCGGAGTCAAAACCCAGTCCGTCCATATCCAATCCACTAGGACATGGTTGATTGGATCGTATATGGCCGTGATATTACCATATTCAGGATTGCAGGCGGAGCACTCAATGACGGCCCCATCCTTGGCAGCCATGAGCGCCTCCGGCCATGTGAGCGGATAAGTAGGATCATTCATGGCTGCACCTCCTGATCTGGCATCCATATATTACTACGGAATCCCCGCTCAGTGGCCTTATGCGGCTCAGGAGTGGGAACAATACGTACAGCCCCGACATGATCAGCCAGCTTGCCGGGCGGCATGGTGCACGGATCAGCGTGCGGCTCGTAGGTCTCCTGCCCGGTTTCAGCGGCCATCTTGCGAGCCTCCGCCCGTCCCCGGTTGATGACGGTGTACATCAGGTGCCGGACGTGTTCCACGGCGGCCCAGTTGCGCAATGCCTGGTACACGTCCCGGACCGTGCAAGGCAGATGCAGCTGGTCGCGCACAATCTCGGCCAGATAGTCCGGAGTTATCTCATAGCGCTGCATGGCATCCCGCAGATTGTGGATGGCCTTGTCCATCTCCGACCAGGTACGGTCCTTGACAGGAGCACAGCCAAGATAGGAGGCCAGCCTATTATATATAGGCACGTAGTGCTCCTGGGTGGCCTTGGTCAGAGAATCGGTGATCCCTGTGGCTGCCCAGACTTCGTCGTGCCTCCAATCTCTCAGAGACGGGAGGGGGCAGCCTTGGGACTGGATACGCTTGTAGGCTTTGGCGGTCATTTGGGCCAGTACGGCTTTTTGCTTTTTAGTGAGTAGCTTTTTCATCAGGTTGGTAAGAAGTAGGGTTAATCAGAGCCTTGATCAGTTGCTTGTGCTGCGTCGGCGTGAGATAGATCAATGTCGCGGTACTGGCCCCACGGATCGCTCCTGTGGTAATTGACAGGATGATGTGGTGCCCCATGTCCTTGACCTCAATCTCAGTCATTACTCTTGGTACTCCTCTCTACGTAAAAAGTCTCCACCTGCTTGATCTCTAGGCCCAGCTTGGCGAGCTTGTGAGGCTTGACATGCTGGCGGATCGCATCCTTGTCAGGAGTCACCTTGGTGACCAGGTACGCCTTGCGGCGCGTAGTCTTGAGCAGGGCGACAATCTTGTCCCACGTCCAGCCCTTGGCGGGCTTGAGGGAGGGCTGTCCCAGGCGGTAGCCGTAGGTAGTCAGGGCGGTGGTGCCGGATTTACGGCCCCTGGCAAACAGCTCGTCCCTGCGGGGGGATGCCCATTGCTCGGCCAGTTTGGTGAGCCGGTCAATCTCCCTGGTCAGCTCGCTGATTTTAGGGTCGTGATCCGTGAGCACTTGCTGCATGGCGGCCTCCTTGGCGGCCTGCAAGGTGTCCAGCTCGACGCCCTTGCGGGCGATGTCGTCCAGGGTCTGACAAAATTCAGCCTTGTCCTTAATAATCTGCTGGTCGGTTGCTTTAGTGGTTGTGCGTATTTTACCCATTGTTGCGTGTGTGTTGTTTGTTGAGTTGTTTTCTCTTTTTGGCCAGCATGTTTACGACATGCTGCCAGGTAAGGTCTGGCGTGGCGCTGAGCCACTCCAGAAATCGCTCTCCATCTACAGGGACGTAGTACTGTCCGAGCTGCTCCAGCCGGATGGCGATCATGCCCGGCCAGCGGGGGTCGCAGACTTCCCAGTGGTCACAGGCTCCGGGGAACCGGGAGAGTTGCAGGCCGATGAGATAGGCCAGTGTATTGGGATCGTAGGTCATGGCTGGTCAATGTAGATGTAGACGGGAGGGATGGGATTAACAGGCTCGGCTCTGTTAATCAGCTTGTGTACCAGGTCATCAGAGGAAAGATGATTGCCGTGATTGGCGCGGTTCAGCTCTGAGCGGATACCCTCGGTCATGATTCTTCGGCACTCCGGGCAGACCGCATAGGTCTGCCCATGGCGCTGGATGATCTCCAGGTGCGCGTGCCGGTGGTAATAGCAATAGATGGGATCAGTCATGGCGTCTGTATTGCCATATTTACGGTAAAGGGCGACAGCCCTCTTGGCGATGCGTTCAATGATTTCACGCTCCGCAGGTGTGGCGGTAAACAGATCTTTCATTGTTGGCCCTCCCGGTTGCGATTGATGGCATCGGCCATGATTTCACCGATGGCGTCAGCGTTTCGGTTAATCACCTCTTTGAGCGTCGCAAAGACGCGGAAGGCTGGCGTCTCGTAGGCGGTTGCCCGCACGGTGTCCCAGTAAACAGCCAGTCCAAGTTTGTCGTTGTCCGTGGCAACGTCCTCAATGTGGAGGACAAAGTGGCCTCCCTTGGGGGCCGGTTTGACATTGGGGGCTTGCCGCCCTCTGTCCTGTTGATGGTTGGTGCTGTACATGATCGTGGTGTGGTTATGAAACTTGATCATCATGAAGGGCAATCAGGCGGGTAAGCTTGCCCAGCATGGCGTCCCTCTGATTTTCGGGAATGTTCACGGGCCAATCCTGGCCCGTGCGGATGATGTTCTGTAGTTTGTTCCTTTCCTCCCAATCCACCACGATGCGGACGCATTTGCTGTCTGCCCGCATGGTGGCGGAGGTGATGTAGGTGCGGATGTCCAGCGTGCCGTTGGCATACCGGATCAGGGCAATGTATAAAGGCGCGGGCATAGTCAGGAGGCGGTGGCCAGTTTTTCCAGTTGCTTGTGAACGGCTACAAAATAGCCCCATGTAAATTCCTTTCCGGCCTTGCGGGCGGTCGTGGCGCCGGAACGCATACGCTTGGTATAACGCCCCAGGCCGTACTGCTTGACCATTTCCTGCACAATCTTGAGCGTGGCCGGGTCGGGGTCCGGCAAGCCGAACGCCTGCCAGACGCGCTGCTGGTCGGCATAGGTGATGTTCTTGGGCAAATAGATATTGATGCCGCGCAGGATGGTCTGGCTCAACACTCCTTCCCAGCTCGCAGGCATCCCATGCCATTTCACCTGCCCATTTTTGGACTGGCCGGAAAGGGTCTTCCCCCATACATCCGTGCCTACCAGAGCCATGCCGCAATGCGTTTCATCATAGATTTCCCGCAGGGTTTCTATGGTTTTGAGACCACGCGCTCCGGTCATGCACACCTGGTGCACTTCGTCAAAAATCAGGAGATGGGACGGAGTAACCGTCTGCTTGATGCGGTCCACCATCTTTTCATAGCGGAGGTTTTGACCGATGTTCAATTCACGGGCAATCAAGTTCACCACGCGGAGAGCGGAGGGAGACGTAGGAATACGTACCAATACCACACGGCTGGTATCGCAACCGGCTTGACGGTCGGCAATATCTTTGCGGCGCTTGTATTCCTCGCAAGCCCAGGTTTTGCCGATTTGCGGGTTTCCCACCAGGCTGACAATCTCCTGGTACTCCACGGAGTATTCAAATGCCTGGGTGATTTTGCGGAATATGTCCGTATCAACAAAAGGAATGCCCGCAACCCACGTTTTGTTGTTGTACCTGCGCCGGAAGTTGGCAATGCTGTTCACTACCTGGTCCGGAGCGGCTTCCCGGCTCTCATAAAAGAGTTTGGAAAGCGTGGATGGGGAATAGCCCACAGTTTCGGCGGTTTGCTTGAGCGTCCATTTTTCCTGTTTGGCCGTAGCCACCAGCCAGGAAAGCAAGTCCTTGGTCCGTGGATCGTAGCCGGATGCCGCCAAAGATGCGGCGTAATTGTCCCAGAGGGATTCGGTTGTTTCTATTGCGTCCATATTGTTATTGGTTTGGTTGTTGTTTGAAAAAAGAGCTTTAGCCGGGGATCATGTCTTCCAGGGAAAGGTGATATTCCGCTTCTGTTTCTGGCTCCGGTTCGTCTTCCCTGTCAGGCAAGGATGGAGCGGCGAACACGTCCACGCCGGGGACAGAGGGGGGGCCGGGCAGCGCGTCCCGGTCATCCGGGAGGGCGTCAGGCTGCTGGCGCGCCAGACGGAGCACGGCATCATTGTGTTCCTTGAGAGCCGCCGCGCTTTCCCTGGCGGGGGCATTGCGGACTTTGTAGTCCATCATCAGATCAGCGCGGCGGGAAGCGATCAGGCCCATTTGGGATTTCACGGCGTCCTCGTCGTTCCGGGCGGCGGCCACGCTCAACGGAGCCGCCCCCAGGATGCCGCCGCGCTTGTCCAGCACGATCACCGTGTCCGGCTTGAACGGGTTAATCACTACGTCGTGCTTGTCGTCCGCCAGTTCATGGCGGCGCCCGTCGTCAAGGTCTGTATAATAGGCGTGATAGATGCGCGGTTCCGGGGAAAGCGTTTTGTCCTGCAATATCATGTACCCCCGTTTGACGGTCAGGGTACGCACCTTTTCCTGTCCCAGCAGGGTGACGTACAGGTCCAGCGGTATGCGCCAGAGTTGCTTTTTGCCCTGTTCCCACACGGCGGAGGGAGACAGGCGCGTTTCCCGGAGGCGGGAGGGATCGGCCAGCACCAGCGCACGGATGGCCTGCCATGCCTGTAATTCCGCCTGTCCCCTGGTGGGATCGGGAAGCTTGTTCTCCGGCGTCCAGACGCCTTCCGCCAGCGCGTACTCGCGGATCATGTGGCCGCATTCCCGCCAGCCTTCCAGCATGTGGTTGGTGCGGTTGTTGATGATGGCGTACACGTCCCGCAGAATCAGGCCGAACTGGTAAAAATCCAGGAAGGGGGATTTGATCATGTCGGCATACTCGCCCAGGCGCGGCAGCGCCTTGCACAGCTGGTTCTGGTAGGCGATCATGCCGTCGGTGCTTTCCGGCTGGCGGCGGTCGCGGCCTGACTGTCCGGGCAACGCCCCCAGCACATTGTGAATCAGGCTGTGCAGACATTCGATCATGGCTTTGTAGCGCGGATTACCCGCGCCGCGTCCGGCCCAGCCGCCCATCAGGGCGTTGCCGGCTCCGGTCATGCCGCCCATACCCACGCGGATCACGCCGCCCGTGCGGTCGTGAAGCGCGGCAATATATTTTTCTGAAAGGTTGGCCGTGCCGTGCTCCATCATCAGCAGGCAGCCATCCGGGTGGTAGCCGGTGGAATAAAGGATGTTGGCCAGGAAGAGGCGGAACATTTCATTATCCAGCGCTTTGCGTTTCCTGGGATCGTCCGGCAACGCTACAAAGGGCATGTGCCCCCAATCAAACCGGCAGCCGGATGCAACGTCATGGACGCCGAATTCCAGCACGCGCACAGGCTTTCCGGCAAAGGTTACGTAATGGTCATGCCATACGTCGTCGAACATGTATTGACCTCCCACGGGCAGCCCCACGCGGGAAGTGCGCACGTAAGGCAGCACGGCAGCGGCGGAGCGCGATCCCCATTTGCCCTGCTGTTTTTCGGCTTTGGTGCGGGCCAGCACTTTGCGGAGATTGGCCGCCGAGCATCCGGGCGGCAATGTGGCTCTGGTCCAGTCCTCGAACCCCGGCACTTGTTCCCGGCCGGAAATGATGCGGTGCTGGATTTCCAGAATGCCCTGTTGCTCCGATCTCTGGTGCTTGTCCAATATGGCCTTGCCCCAGGCAATGAAACGGGGGGAATGCACTCCCGTGTCGGAGGTGCGGGATTTAAGCGTGTTGCCGTTCACCAGGGCGCGCCAGTTGCCGGGGTCTTCCCGCCAGGCATAATATCTTTTTTTGGCAAGCCCCTTGCTGCACCCCATGGCCTTGGCCAGCCGGTCGATGATGCCGCCCGTACCGCATACCGGCAAGCCGGAAGGCAAATCAGATAGGGCCGCCAGCCAGCAATAAACCCGGTCGCGGGTAGGCATATCAAGTGCCAGCCAGTCTGGATCATGGGCAGGTACGGGTACTTGTTTCATAGTGGCTTAAACCGCGGGGAAAGGGATTGATGGGAGGCCGTCGCCGTGACCGGCAAATACATCCGCCACAGGAAGGTTGTTCGGATTGCTGGGGCGGTTCTGGGCGGATTTGCGGGCGGCCTGTACCTGGTCCAGGGTGGAGCGCAGCACGATTTCCAGGGCGGCCAGGTCGTCCTTGTCCAGCAGGGCATGGCGGCCAAGGTCGCAGAATTCGCTTAAGTCCTGGCAAAGTTTGTTTTTGGCATAGGCGGCCAGCTTCCTGGCTTCCGCGAGTTCCGCTTCCGGGTTGGTTTCTTTTTCCCTTGCCGGGCGTCCGTCAGGGTTGCCGGATGCCTGGAATCCGTGAGATTTGGGCGGAGTGACCACGCCAAAGTCAAAGTAGGCTTGCCGGAGGCTGTCAGCGTCGGAAAGCTTGCCGATCTCTTCCAGCGTGCGGGCGTCTCGGCGGCCGCTTTCTATAAGCGCCACATCCACCGTGCCCAACTTCCGGGCGCGCTTGAGCACTTCCCGGTGGAGTTTCATGTAGCGTGCAGCCGTGCGATATTCAAAAGTGACACATGTGTCACTTTTGCCAAATAAGGCTTTCCATTCCCCATGCTGGGCTGCCGCTTTCATGCGTGCGAGCAATCCGCCCAGCACAACCGCAGTCATCCAGCGTTTTTGCTCAAGGGTTTGAATTTGATTTGTCAATCCGGTGATTTGGCCGTGCAGCGCGTTGGCCCGGACGATTGCAATTTCCCAATCCCGGTTGGTAGTTGTCACCTCATTTTGAGGCATGATCTGAATCTCATATTTCATCTTTGAATTTTCTGAAAGCGATTTTGATTTTGCGCATGGCGGCGCACTCAATGCTGAAAACCCGCTGCCGGGTCAGGCCCATATAGAGGCCAATTTCCCGTTGTGTCAGGCTGCCGGCATGATCCAGGCCATAATGGCGGCGGAATTCCGGCACCCGCCAGAGGGCCTGCCAAATGGCCCATTCTTCCTCCGTCATGGGGATGTCCATGTTCACGTCGGCCTCAGGTTGCATGGCGTTATTTGGTGAGGGGTACAGGCAACACGGCGGTGCGGGCATCCTTGAGGCCCTCGCGGACTTGGGCGGCTTCTTTGTCCAGGCAATACACCACTGCCCAGGCGGCCAGCCAGCCCATCAAGGCCATAATGGCCACGGCTCCAACAAATTCCGCAATATCCCGCATTGTGGTCATTGTTTATTTCCTTGCTTTTTATCAATCCGTAAATCGGTTAATTCCTTGTCAGGCAAGGCAATTAACGCATCAACGGTTGGTTTGTGTTTTCTCTCCCCCCGCACAACGCGACGTACATGACTGGGCGTTTTGTTGATGGCATGTGCTGCTTGCGTAAAGGTGTATCCCTTGACGTTGTATAGCCAATGCACGGAGATGTTATCTTGTGCTGTCTCTGTAATCATGATAGGGTCTCTTTATGGCCGCCACTATGTGGCTTAGTTCTCAAACAAGATATCGCATAAGAGATGACCGAGCAAGACGAAAATACCTTAAATGAGATATTCTCTTTGAGATTATCAAGGGTTTTGGCGGAAAAATCTATGACACAAAGGCAGTTATCTGTGCTGACAAACATTGCACAAAGTGCCATATCAAAATATATGGCAGGTAAAGGTCTCCCAAGAACCGCAGAACTTTATAAGCTCGCAAAAGTTTTAGGAGTATCAATGGATCATCTCTGTGGTCTAAAAGATAATAAACCTATACACAACGACTTATATACGGAAAACATCAGTCTTAAGTCCTCATTGAGATTTGCTATAGGTACCTTGGAAGGGGCACTTGGAACACTAAGACAACAGTTGCCTAATAATGCCCCATATAGACCCCTATTAGAAAATGATGCAGACCAATGTCGTGTTGCAGAATCCTCAAACCATTATGAAAGCTAATTGGATCAATACTGCTATCTTAGCAGTCATAGCTATTTCAACAGTGATTATAGCTATTTTTCTTGGAATGATCGTTTTCCATCAATCTAATAATCCTCATTCAAAACCTATTTCTCCTGAATGGGAGTATTCTTGGAAAGTCATTCGTGATTTTGATTCTACTATACCAGGGATAGGGGGCTTTGAAGATTATAATAAATGGATTGGTGAAGGCTGGGAACCAATATTGAAGCTAGATACTAAAGACCGTTATTTAATGCGCCGCCCCAAACCAGCTCAATAGCATGACACAGCTAGAAATGGCTGACTGTAAATTTCATGCAGTCATTTTATTGTAACAAATTTACAATAAATTTATTATGCCGTGATACAGGTGTTAGATTTGCGTCTATAGTGGTGTGCATGAGCACCTTAGAAATACGCAAACAAACTGCCCACATGGGAACGCTGATCATTCGCCCGATCAGAAAAGATATTGCTAAAGAATTGATCATCAAAAATCATTATTCCCACAAATGGAATACACCTTTCGGTTTGTACAACTTCGGAATTTTTAAAGAAACCTCCCCTGATGAATGTTTAGGAGTGGCAGTTTATGGCTGGCCAAAATGTCCACGAGCTAAGAATTACATTTCTGATGTACCTAATGGGTGGATGTGCGAACTTAATCGGATGTGGATTGATGACGTGCTGGGGAAGAATGCAGAAACCATTCTTATTTCCGCTTCTCTCAAATTGCTGCGTCTTTTTGATACATCTATTGTGGCAGTCCAATCCTTCGCAGATGGAAGGCTAGGATGCGGAACCATTTATAAAGCGTCTAATTTTCAGTATTATGGATACCACATTACACGTTTTTTCCGAGATAAGAAAACAGGAGAAATTTTCCATGAGCAAGATCTAAGCAACTCAGCTTGTAGAACGCGTTTTTTGCGGAAAAACATAGATTTGTTGTTGGGGCAATTGGAATGTTTCGATGTTAAGACCTACCGCTATATTTACCCATTCCATAAATCTTTTACATTTAATGGGAAAAAACGACAACCTTATCCTCCCTATGAAAAAGGCACCACGCCGGGAGTTGAAAAAATCAAGCCTGACCATTTAGTGGGGCGGCTCACTACGGTATTACAGACTTTAGCTGCCAAATACCCCCACCAACAATAAAGCAAGCCGCCAGATTTTTTCTGGCGGCTTTTTGATGGCCTGAAATGTCGGAACAAGGCTGCTGCCCGTGTGTTATATTATGCACATGGACGCAAATATCACTCGCTGGGTGAAGGGGGGAACTTGTGGAGTGACGGAGGCCGCCCGGATACTTGGTTACAGCCAGGACACCGTGCGCCGGATGATTGAGGACGGCGAATTGATCGGTTGGCGTGCCAGGCGCGGAGGCCGTAAATTTTTGATGTACAGGGCGCAAGTAAAAGATGTCGCATCCAGGGCGCAGGCTCAAGCTGTGCAGTATGCGCGGGACATGCAGCAACTGACGCTGCCCCTTTAATTTTGCCGCAAATGCCGCAAATACAGCTTTTGCGGCAAACGCCGCATTTGCCGCAAACGCCGCAGCACTATCCGGCAAGTGGGCTAAACTGCCCCCATGAGCAACCAATCAGATTTCGGTGGTACTGTAACGGATAGTGGAACGCATGACGAACAAGCCCTCACGTTGGGAAACGTCGGGGCAGCTGCCACGCAGCAAACGACAAAGAAGAACACGCCCTGGTATTTGAGCCGGACATTTTGGATCAACGCTGCCGCCCTGGCCTCTTTATTGGTGCCGGCAGTGAGGGATTGGCTTGAATCCAATCCAGTAGAATTTACGGCCGCGCTCGGAGCGGTCAATGTATTGCTCCGGTTTGTGACCGTGGGCAAGTATCAACTTGCGGAGCCGACCGACGATCAGGATGGAGGTGCTGACGAGTCAGCACCGAGAGCGTCCCATACATCCGGCGCCGGCGGCTCCGCCCTCTTGCTGATGATCGGCATGTCCCTGGTCATGATGACCTGGGCTTGCAGCGGCACGGACAAGCAGACCGCCGCCAGCGTGGCTCTTACGGACGGCCAGGTGGTGGTCATCCGTGGCGGCTCGTCCCTGGTGGTGGACCGTGACAACCATAGCGTTTCCTGGACCCAGTCCACCCCGGACGTAGTGGTGGTGCCGCCCGTGGTACAAGCAACGGGTAAGTGATAGCAAGCCTTTAGTCTTTGATAAACCATTATGAAAGTAGCACTAGACATAGGGCATTGCTCCACGGGTGACCAAGGCGCAGTGAGTCGCGACGGCTTGGCCGAGCATCCTTTTTGGGCACAGTACACCCCGTCCATTGTCCGGGCGCTGGAAAAGCTGGGACACCAAGTGCGCGTCTTCCGGCGCGAGGATTACAGCCGCAGCATCAGCAACGAATGCGTGGCCATCAACGCCTGGGGGGCCGATGTAGCTGTAAGCTTCCATCTCAACTCCGCCGATAGTCCAGCCTGTAAGGGTGGGCATGAGGTGGTGCATTATGACGGCAGCACCAAAGGCATTGCTCTGGCCAGGGCGATTGACGCGCAGTTTGACTTGATCAGCGAGCTAGCCGACCGCAACATCCGGACGCCTTATGCCAACCGTGGCGACGTGTTTTTACAGGGCACCGTGTGCCCGGCGGTGATTGTGGAAGGGGCGTTTTTGTCCGTGGATTCCGATGTGGAATTCTTGCATGAAAAGGGTGAGGTACTGGCTCAGGCCGTTGCTCACGGCATCCATGCTTACGCAGTGCAATGTGGGGCGTAATTGCAGAGGCGGCGGCCACCATGGACGCCGGAGCGGTGGGCCAGATGCTGGCCTACTTAATGGGAGCCGGCGTGATCGGCGGGGGTGGGTACGCGATGGGCAAAGCGCGTAAGTCACCCCAGCAATCAGAGGATGCCCAACGCGTTTATCTGGAAGATAAATTCGCCACCCGCGAGGAGGTTGCCGAAATCAAGCAACAACACCGGGCGGAGGTGTCCGACCTCCACGCTCGCCTAACCGGCATCACGGTCAAGCTCAATGAGATGTACGGACAGCAAAACATGATGATTGAAATTCTTAAATCACGGAAATCACTATGAACCAACATGCCAAGGTTAAAATCGCCATCCTGCGCAGTCTCAAGCGGATGCCCAAGACCTACACGATGCGCGACGAAGCATTGCGCGCGGAGGTCTGTCTGGACGTGCAGCCGCGCCCCACGCTGCTGGAACTGGAAGATGCCCTTACGGACCTGGAACAATCTTCCTGCATTATCGGCACCCGCAACGAGCTGACCGGGGAACGCAAGTGGATGATCACGGATGCCGGAATACTACAGCTTGGACAGATATGACCATCCCGGACGCCATTGTTACCATTGCTTCCATGGCCTTTAGCTTAACCGCTTTATATTTATTCATTAAATACCGATGAAGAAACTCCGTCAGGACAGCGTAGCCGCCAATCTGCCGCCCTACCTCCGGGATGCGGTGGACGAGATGTTTTTCTCCGGCACAACCTACAAGGCCGTGCAGGAACGGGTGGCGGAAGACGGCATCACCTGGAGCCTGACGAGCATCGCGCAGTATTACCACAACCACGTCCAGCCGCTGATGGCGACACGCCGCAAGGACATAGCCGCCAAGCTCAACAAGATGGATGCCGAGGGCTTGGACGAAGCCGCCTTGCAAGCGGTGCGCATGACCGTGTTCGACCTGGCCAGCGCGCCGGGCAGCGATCCCAAGACGCTCAAGATTTTGATGGATCTGGTCATCAAAGCCCAGCAGATGAAGCTGGATGAAAGAAAGCTGTCCCTGCTGGAACAAAAAGCGGCGGAAGCCAAACGGCTGGCGGAAGACACATTGAATTCCGCACGCAAGGGATTGAGCGCCGAAACGATCGCGGAAATGGAAGAACGCCTCAAGCTGCTGTAACGCCATGGGAAGAGCCAAAATTAAAGCCCCCGCTACGCTGTTTCTGCCTTGCCAGGCGAAATGGATCAAGGATCAGTCCCGCATGAAAATCGCGGAAAAAGCGCGCCAGATCGGTTTTACCTGGTGTTCATCCTACGCGGACATGACGGGGACGGCCAGGGCGAACAACCATATTGACACCTGGATCACTTCCCGCGATGCCTTGCAGGCCAAGCTTTATATACAGGATTGCCTGAACTGGTCCCATATCTACGGCCTTGCCGCCAAGGCGGCGGGGGAACAGGTGCTGCTGGATGAAGGCGGCAAAAAGCAGTCCGCCCAGGTATTGAGATGTGCCAATGGTCATGCGATATATTCCCTGTCCAGCAACGGCGACGCCCAGGCCGGGAAACGCGGCAACCGTCGCGCCGATGAATTCGCCCTGAATCCTGACAACCGCCATCTTTATGGCATCATGTACCCCGGCATTACCTGGGCGGGGAACCTGTGGATATGGTCTACCCACCGGGGCAGCCAGAACTATTTCAATCAGCTGATCCAGGAAATCCGGGAGGGCGGCAACCCTAAAGGGTTTTCGCTGCACCGCATCACCCTGGAAGACGCGCTCAACGAGGGATTGCTGGACAAATTGCAGCAGAAATGGCCGCAGGACGACCCGCGCCAGGAATACGACGAGACGGATTATTTCAACGCCGTGCGCCGGGAATGTGCGGATGAAGAAACCTTCCTCCAGGAATACATGTGCATCCCGTCCGATGATGCAGGAGCGTTTATTTCTTATGATCTGATTGACGCCTCCGTTTATCCTGCCGGCACGGCCTGGGAGGAAGAACTGAACCCGGCTGCCCATTATGTGCTGGGCGGAGACATTGGGCGCGTGCATGACCTGACGGTGCTGTGGCTGCTCCAAGTAGAAGGAAAGAGCCGCAGGACGGTGCGCATCATTGAACTGGCCAACATGCCATTTTCCGAACAGGCGGCCGTCATCGACAAGTACGCAGCCATGCCCTGGGTGAAGCGGGTATGTCTGGATGCCACCGGCATTGGACGCCAGCTGGCGGAAGACGCCCGCCGCCGTCACGGCGGCAAGGTGGAAGAAGTGCAGTTCACGGCAGGGGTCAAGGAAGACCTGGCCATTACCCTGCGCCGCTGCATGGAAGACGGGGAATTCAGGATGCCCAACAAGCCGGATCTCATTTCAGACTTCCGCTCCATACGGAAGGAAACCACCAGCGCGGGGAATGTGCGCTATGTGGGCGAGCGGACAAGCAACGGCCACGCAGACCGATTCTGGGCGGCGGCCCTGGCCATCCATGCGGCCAAGGAACATGGAACGTGTTCCCCCCGCCGATGGGCCGCAACCGGCAGGACATGGCAACGCTGGAAAGGAGCCTTTAGACGATGAGACGTTTACCAAGATATGCCTCCCGCAACACGGTGGCGCCGTTTTACGACAGCCTCGCCTGGCGGGAACGTTACAACCCCCTGCCGGACCTGACGCCGGAGAGAACGGTTGAACTGTACTGCGCTTGGCGTGAAGGGAGGTATGCGGATGTGATGTTCACGTTTGACGCCCTGGAAGAATGGGACGACACGCTGGGAACGCTGGTGGACCGCCGCCTGTCCGCGCTGGGGGAACTGGACCACGGCATCAGCGTCAACTCCGATGCGGTGGGGGATGATCCGGCCCTCCAGGCCCTGGCCGACGACCAGCAGCAGACCATGAGCGACATCATGAGCCGGGTTTCCAACATGAGCGAGGTCATTGAACATTTGGGCCTGGCCACGTTTAGGGGCTTTTCCCACCTGGAAGAAGTCATCGACGGCGACGAGATACGGCTGGAACCGGTGGATCAGTGGTTCTGGAACCGTCCGATGAAGAGAGGCCCCTGGTTTTACAATCCCACGGCAGTAAACAGCCTGTCAGACCTGCACCCCGTCAGTGACGGAGAATTGATCATCCGGGCGGTGCCTCGTCCGGTTGACATCGTGGCCCTGTTCGCCATCACCATCAAGGCGCACTCGGAAGCCGGCTGGGACGGTTTTATCGACGTGTTCGGCAATCCGGCCCTGTTCTTCGAATATCCGCCCGGAACCAGCGACGAAAAGGCGGCGGAATACGATGAAATCATGTTCCGGCTGCTGGGAGACGGGCGCGGCGGCTACCCTAACGGCGGCAAAATTGTGCCGGTGGAAACGACCGCCACGGGCGGAGTGACTTTTCAGGACCGGGCCGTATTCGCAAATAAAAAGATGATCATGCGCGCCACGGGGGGAACCCTTACGTCCCTGGCGGAATCCGGGACGGGCACCCTGGCCGGGGAGGCGCAGATGGAAGTATTCAGGACGCTGGCCAAGGCGGAAGCCGTGAAAATTTCCGAAGTGATCAGCAAGCAGTTTGTGAACCGCTGGCTGGGCCGCCTCTATCCGGGCAAGCCCCGGCTGGTGTACTGGTCCATGGATGCGGAGGACGAAAAGGCCAAGTCCGCCAACGTGGACAAGATCACCAAGATGGCCGCCGCAGGCTACCGGGCCGAAGACGAGGAAGTCAGCGAAATGACCGGCATGCGGGTGACGTACCGGGAACCGGTGTTGCAGAGCATGGGAACTCCCGGCCTGCCGCTGCCCCTGATCCGCAACCGCGAATATACGGCGCCCGCCGTGACGACGGAGGAAAGGCTGCTTACCGTGCTGGACCCGGAAGCAATCAGGCGCCGCGCAGAAATTTACACCAGGCTGTTGGAAGAATCCGCCGTGAGCGGCCTTGCCGCCGCCGCTGCCGAAACGGCCGCCCAAATGCCCGCAGAAGGGACGCAGCCACCGGAAACGGATAATGAGCCGCAAGAAGCGGGAAACCCCGTTGCAACCCCGTTGCAAAACGCAGGAAACGGGCAATCCGCCCCGGAGGGAGGCGAACCTGTGAAGAATATGAGCCGGAGCGAAGCGGCCCGGCACGCAGCCAACGTGCGCTGGGGGAAGGAACAAGCCAAGGGAACCAGCCGCGAAAACAAGGAGAAAAACAAGCAAAGCACTCCCCTGGTGGCCCCGAAAGGCTCCAATGAAAAGACGCAGGTGAAAGCGTTGAAAAAAGCTCTGGACCGTGTGGCTCAAAAAGGCGGCAGCGTGACGGGAGCCATCCACAAGGAAGGCGTGGGCGCTCTAACTGTAAAAGGCGGCACGGTAGGGAAAAAGCGGGATGGATTCAAGGGAGGCAGCGGCGTGGCGCACGTGCTGCGCAAACACGGCAGCCAGGGCATGACCACCGGGAAAATGGCCGTTACCGCCGTGAAGGGAAAAGTGATGCCGGACCCGCAGCCCAGCCGCAGCCGGATTGTTCACCAGGATGCCCAGGTAATCGTGGAACATGAAAACAAGAAAGGAAGCGGACGCAGGAACGCCAAGGGCGGCAAACTGCATACCGCCCACAAAAAGAGAACCCCTTAAACAAGCGCGCCCAGGTCATGGACCTGGGCCTACGGCCGGATGAACGGAGATCTGATCCTCCCATCTACATGGTGGTTTCGGTGAGAACCCTCCGCCACCGGTTGCCGACCGGATTTTTACAGTAACACATCATCATCAAACATCAAGACACAAACAAAGTCATGATCAACTTCATCAAAGAAAACGACCTTCGCCCCCTGGACGATCCGGGAAACGGCTGGTACATGATCGAAGCCAACGGAGAACACCCCACCACGCTGGAAGACGGCAGGCAAATTATCCAGGTACTGGACAATGAAGCCATGCTGAACTTGTGCCGGAACTGGGAAAAGGAATTGCTGGTGGATAAAGACCACCTGTCACGCAATCCAGACAATGACACGGCGGCCAAGTCATGGATGAAGAGCCCGGCTATCTGGGACGATAACGGGAAATACCACTTATGCGGCTGGCAGGAATGGACGCCCACGGGGCTGAATCTGATTAGTGGGAAGGAATACAAGCATTTTTCCACGGAATACGAACCGGAAACCATGGAAAGCCTGGGAGGGAACCGCTACCGGCCCCGCCGCCTGGTCGGACTGGCATTGACCAACCGGCCCAACAATCGTGGGCAGAGGCCCATCACCAACCGCGAAAGCGGAAAACCAATAACCGACAACACACCAACGAATATGGAAGAGTTGAGAAAAATAGCCGAACAGCTGGGCCTTTCCCAAGAGGCAACCCTTGAGGAAATCCTGGCTGCGATTGCCACCCTGCAGGAAGCGACGGCCGAGGCCCAGGAGGCGGAAGCGGAAGCGATCCTGAATTCGGAAGGCGCGGAAGATATGACGCCGGAAGAAAAGGAAATCATGAAGGAACAAATCATCACGAACCGGGAACGCGCCATCAAGGTGCTCAAGAACCGCGCTGCCGCCAGAGGCAAAGCCAATCAGCAGGGCAAGCCGGCCAACGCCGCCGTGTTTTCCCGTCCGATCATGAACCGATCCGGCATGAACAACAGGGCGGACAAGACCCGCAAGGCCCTGTCCATCCGCGACCGCGCCCATGAAATCCAGCAGCGCACCGGCATGGGGTACTTTGAAGCCCTGACCCAGGCGCAGCGCGAATTTGGCGAAGCGTAACCCCGTCATCACCCAACCATTAGAAAGGAATTATTCATCATGATCTTTCGAGAAACGGCAATAGCCCAGGGCAAATCCGGGGAAGACCTGCGCGACAAGGAAGGCTACTTCCTGGTGCGCAATGAATCCGATGAACTGGTATGCAGCTCCGCCACCACGGACAAGCCCGTGGGCGTGGTGCACATTGGGGCCGACAAGGACAGCCCGACCACCTATATCAAACCCGGATTTTCCGGGAGCGTGGCCGTGAAGCTGGGGAGAGCTCCCGGCACGGTCAAGGAAAGTACGGATCTGGTGCTGATGGCCGACGGCCGCGTTAAGGCGCTCCCGACGGCTGCCGGCACTTACATGGTGGTGGCCACGGCGGCGGAAACCGGCGAGGGCGACCAGCTGGTCAAGGTGGTGCTGAGGCATCCGACCACGGTCACGGTGGCAGCCGGCTCCTGATGGCCGGTTTATTTGGATTAACCCGAACACACTAGAACACCAATTATGTATCAAGACGCAAACACATTCAACGAAACCCTGACGATTTTCGCGCAGGGCTTCATGGCGCAGCGGGCCGACAGCCTGATCGACTTCATTGCGCCTTACGTTTCCACCGGCACGGCCAGCGGCGATTACAAGCTGTTTGACAAGAACGCCCCGTTCCAGATTTACGACGACACAGTAATCCCGGAAGACGGAGCGAGCCAGACGGTGCATTTCAACGCCTCCACGGGCAAGTACGACTGCGAGCCTCACGGCCTGAAAATCCCCATCCGCGACTGGGAGCGCAAGCAGGCCGGCGAAAAGGGGTTTGCGGTCATGCGCAACGGCAAGCTCAATACGCTGCTGTCCACGCAGCTGGTCAACCGCGAATATAAGGGCTGGGCCAAAATAAGGGCTGCCGTTACGGCGGAAACCGGCAAGGGCGTTTGGGCCGGCACGGCCGGAGCGGACAAAGACCCGGTTGACGAACTGGACGCCCTGATCGAACAAATCAACAACGATACCGGCTCCATGCCCGGTTTCATGGCCTGGGGGCTGTCCGCCTGGCGCGTATTCAAGAATCACCCCAAGGTGCTGGCCCGCCTGTCCGGCATTAAGGCCAGCGCGACGGTGGATGACGTGCGCGGCATGCTGCTCAACCCCAACATGGACATTCGGATCGGCTCCATGCCGGCCAATACGGCCAAGCTGGGCAAGGCGGCCGTCAAGAAAGGCATCCTGGGAGCGGACGTGTTCATCTTCCACAAATCGGAAAGCCCGACGACGGAAGACATGAGCGCCGTGAAGACGTTCACGATTGACGCCCCCGGCGTGGCGGAAGTCCACACCCTCCGGGATGACCTCAACCACAGGGAATTTGATGAAGTGCTCTGGTCGGAAGATTTGAGAATCACCGCTCCGATCGCCATCAGACGCATTTCCGTGGCGTAACAACTCACAGCTCCCCCGCTTATGGATTGGCAACCGGTCAATGAAAGCATCCTGGACGAAGCTCTGGCTCCCAATGAGATTCAGAAAATTCGGATGAAGCGTCAGGACGCGGTGCAGCAAGGCGCGCCGGACCCTGTGGCCGAAATTGTCACGGCTGTTCCCGCCGAAATCCGTTCCAGGATTGCGGCGGGCGGGCGAACCCGTTTGCGGGGAAGCGGTCAGGATATTCCCAGAGAACTGCGCTGGGTGGCCGTGGCGCTGGCTCGATGGCGCTGCCTGGTGCGGTTCTCCCTGGGGGTGACAGAAGAACGGACGGCGGACTGGAACCGCGCCAACAAGGTGCTGGATGATCTTTCTTCCGGCGCTTACGTCCTGGCGGATGACGGCGGAGATTCTACGCCGCGCCCCCACTATTCCGGCCGTCCCATCCGCTGGGGGCCGCGCACCCGTAACGGCGTCATGTAACGAACCAAGACCATGCCATCCCTGATCGACATCATCAATGCCCTGAAACTGCTGCCCGTCAAGCTTACTGCGGCGCAGTGGGAAGGCATGCGCACCGACATCCGCGAGCGTGCCTTTTTCATGGCGCTGGTGGATGAAGCTCATATCCTTCAAGAACACAGGGATGCTGTGAAAGGGATGATTGGCGGCAGCCTGTCCAAGACGGAAGCCCGCGAAGCGATAGGAGACTACCTGGCCTCCGAAGGGTATCAGCCCCCGGAGGGCAAGGAAGGAACCATACAGGACTTGCGCACCGTGCAACGCCAGAACCTGGTGCTTGAAACCAACCAGGCCATGGTGGCCGGCTACGCGCAGCAGGAACTGTTCCGCGGCTCCGTTGCGTTCCCGGCCCAGCGTCTGGTGCGCATCGCGGAACGGGTGGAAAAACGGGACTGGCCCTCACGATGGCGTGAAGCTTATGCTTTGGTAGGCGGTGAAGGGGCAAGCGCCCAGGAAATGGTGGCCCTGAATGATTCGCCGATCTGGACGGCCCTGTCCCGTTTCGATTTGCCCTATCCCCCCTATGATTACAACTCGGGCATGGGGCGGCGCCCCGTCTCCTGGGATGACGCCCGGCGCCTGGGCCTGGTGAAGCCGGAAGACGCGGCGGCGATTGCCGCCCAGGGCAGAAAACGCGGCTCCATGAATTTCGGATTGCAGGCTTCCGCCGCAGGGCTGGATGCCGATGTCATGGCCCAGGTGGCCGTGTTGTCCGGTGGGCGGGCCGTGAAAGACGGTAAATCTCTTGTCTGGAAAGGAGGACAGGCGGCATGATCCGGCTCAAGGTTGACGTAACCGGCAAGCTGGATTTGTCCCATGTGGACGCCAATGCCGCCGCCATGGAAGGAGCGCGGGCGGTTTATGCCGAGGTGCTTCATAGTCTGGATGAAATGGGGCGCGCCTCCCAATCCCGCTATTTCTGGCCGGAAGCCTCGCAGAGCGTCACGCCGCCCAGGCTGGACGGGAACATGGCCGTTGTCCTGATCACCAAGAAAGGAGTGCGGCTGCATTGGATGGGGGGAACGGTACGCCCGTCGGGCAAGACGTCCCGCGTTACCGGACGACCAATTAAAAGCCTGCTGGTGCCGTTTGACGATTCCCCAATACGCCGCCGCAGTCTGGCGGAAGCCGGCTATGATCCGCAGGAGGTCATGGTGCTGAAATCCGAAAACGGCCGCCCGTATCTGGCCCATGTCCGCAAATATAAAAGGAAGGTGAACGGCAAGACGGCCAAGGTCACGCCCCTGGGGTATTTCCTTAAATCCGCCACGATTGAAGCCAGGCCGGAAGTGATGCCCTCCGCAGAAACCTTTCAACGCTCCGTCCGTCAGGCGGTCATGCAATACCTGGATTTACAATGAACACGATTCAAGATTCACCGGAATTTATCTTTTGCGAGGCGATCATCAACCGCCTGCGTGAAAATGAAAACCTGCGCCCCCTGGTGCTGGAACAACCCTATGACCGGGATGACCAAACCCAAAAGCTGGCCCTGGCCAACCGTCAATATGACGGAACCGTGGCCGTCATGCCTGCCGGCCTGGGCATGGACTGGCAGGGGGCCGACAATGCCCGAGTACGCATCTGGACGGCACGGGCGGCCATTCTGGTCATGGTGACGGCCAAGACGGAGGAAGATTCCGGCTTGCGCCGGTCATCCGCCCTGCTGGCCGAAGTGATACGCACCCTGTCAGGCTGGGACCCCGATGCCGGAGACGAGTTGATTAAGGAGCCGTGGTTTGTGGGCACGGCGGACTTGATGGCGGAAGATGTGGCTGATCTGGAAAACATCGTCGGAAGGGTGGTCTTCCTTTCCCGGCGCATACGAGTGTAACAATTTTTCAACCCATAAAGAACCATGGCAAAAGCAGAAACCAAACAGGAACAGGCCCCGGCAGCAGCCGTGGGGGAAGCAACGCAGGAAGCCGCCGTCAAGGTGCGCATCCTCAAAACGGGCACCGAGATTGACGGCTGGCGCTTTGCCGCCGGCGCTCTGGTGACGGTAACGTCCAAACAGGCCGCCGCTCTGGATGCCGACAAGGCCGCCAGGCGCGTGTATTAACTTCTGACGGTAACGTCAGGCTCAACTATTAAAGAAGAAAGACTAAACATCATGAGTGAAGCAACAAGACGAGTGAACTACCTGATTGGCGGCATGCCGGTCAGGATTGCCAAATTCGGAGCGACGGACGGCAGCAAGACGGTAGGCGCGGACGCATGTCCGGCAATCCCCACCTCCGAAGCTTCCGGCCCCTGGCTGTACCTGGGCAAAATCAAGAGCGGCCAGGTGGAGCAGGTCAAGAAGAACGTCCAGATTGAGGGCGTGAATGATGCCACCGGCATGTATGAAATGGAGGATGTAACTATGGTGCAGCAGTACAAGCTTAAATTCACCACGCAGTACATTGCGCCGGAAGTGATTCAACTTGCCTTTGGCGTGGCTGATGAACTGGCGGACAATCAGGAAGCCGTGCCGTTTGTGTCTAACGGAGAAATCAAGGTTTGGCTATATGGCCGCCTGACGGATCACGCCGAAAACGGCAAGGAACTGATGGAGTGGTGCGTCATGGGGAGATTGCGGCTGACGAATACTCCGAATTTCGCCGCTGACCCGGCAACCGCCGAATGGGAATTGAGCATTGAATACAGCCCGTTGCAAAAGCTGACGCCCAAGGCATTGGCATCTCCGGCGACGGCCTGATGAAAACCCGGAGCGGTGGGGACAGGCAGCCTCCGCCCTCCGCAACCCTAATCACGAGACATGGAACTGGTAATTGATGGCAGAACAATGGCGCTCCGCTGGCCCTCCGGGGTGCCGGTGACGGATGTGTCCCTGGTGCTGGGCGATACGGTGCCGGTACGCATCCGTGTGGAGCATGCCCTGGATAATTGCACACCGGCGCTGGCGCTCAAGCAGACGATAGGCAGCCCTGACCTGATCATGACCGTGACAGGGTTTACCCGCCATGATGACTGGCAGGAAGCGTCCTGGGTGGTCAATACGGCGCCGCTCCAGGAGGCGCTGGGCAGTGCGGACCGCGTGGAGCTGGTGGGCGAGGTGGTGCTGGTGGCTCCGGACGGAGCGCAGCACACGTCCCGCCCGATCCGGGTGACGGTGCGCCGGGACATCCTGCCGGCGGATTACGCGCCACCCGTCGAAGTGTTGGCCGACTGGTCCGAACTGGTAGCCGACGCCCTGGCCGCGCAGCTGCCGGACGCGCTCAAGGAGGCGGGCGTGGAATTGGCCGCGGCAACCGGGCAATCCACCTTGTCCAGCGGGGACGCCGCCGACACCTGGACCATCGTCGGAGGCTACGCGTTCACGTGGGGAGACGAGATACTGGCGGGGCATCTGCCCGACAGCTGCCGCCTGACGAGTATTTCAACCGTGTATTTTTTCACCGACCCCGCCCTGAATCAGTATTGCCTGCGGATTTGGCGGCTGACGGACGGAGCTTACAGCCTGATTGGCACCTCCGCCTATGTGTCCAACCTGTCCAGCGGCCAGACGGCCACGTGGGTATTTACGCCGGGCGTTCCCCTGACGCGTGGGGATGTCATTATCATCCAGGTGTGCGAAGGGACCGAGATGACGCCCTATGCCTTAGGGATGCACGCCGTTCTTACTCCGTCCGTCCCTGGGCGCGGCCTGGTGACGGAGGTGACCAACTCGCCCACGGTGAACGGCACGATGGCCCCGTTGATGACCGTAGTAGTGGACTATGACGACGGCATCACCCTGGGAGGGGTAGAGCTGGCTACCGCGCGGCAACTGGACAGCCTAGGGCGGGATGTACGTCAATCATCCGCGACCGCCGAGGCTGCGGCGCGGACGGCTGGACAGTCCGCCGCCACGGCGTCCACGGCTGCCGATAACGCCGAGACATCTGCCACCGCCGCGGCCAATTCCGCAACAGCGGCGGCTAACGCCCTGGCGGCCATGCCGCAGGTGGATGCCTCCGGCAACATGACGCTGGCCGGAGGGCTGACGGCGGCTGGGGTTATTAACGCCAATGGCGGCGTCAATATTCCGCTGGCCGTGGGAGCGCCGACGGATATGTCAGCGGTCAACTTTTTTTATGCTATGGGTCTGGCAGGAGCCGTGCAGGCGTTGATTCAGCCTCTGTACCTCAAAACCAGCTCCATGCCCGTAGTGGGGGCCGGCACTACTTCTGTTCAATATGCCGGACTTTATGCAACCAGTTCAACGTCGGCAGCTTCCGGCGCCCCTGCACACAGTACGACCACGTTTACCTTTGAAGGGCCGCAGGGCCAGCATAATTACAGCTCTTTCGCGGGCTTTTCGATACCGTTGTCCGGTTCAACAGCGTCCAAATTTACCTTTGGATTAGGCCGCGGATCAAAAACGGTAAGAGGCGGCCTGACGATGGATTCATTTTCCATGATTCCGGGCAATAATCTGGCCGTCAATTACGGAGAGATTATCGACATCACAACTACAGCGGTCCGTGATGCTGTCCGGGGAGGTTACGTGCTTAGAGTGCGGGAGATTTATTACGTCTCTTCCGGTGATTCATGGCAGGTGAAAACTACGGAAAGTTTTATTCCCGCAACTCAAAACCACCCATTTCCCGCCTGCCTCAACAGGCTCATTTTCATGCAGGAGGGGCTTTCAAGCATGTCGTCATACGAGGGGAAAGCGTCGCTTTATATTGAGCTGGGGGGAGGGCAGACAAACACTTTGTTCAAAATAGCCGCCCTCAGAGGCGTTTCAGGATTCGAAGACGGAATGGGGTTCAGCACGTTGGTGGCGGATGTGGAAAATCCCAATTCCTGGACTTCCTCGGTTCGCACGGGAGCAGGCAGCCGCTACCTTTATGCCAATGGGTTGCGCAATCCAATGTACGCTGCATTGGAAGCAATGGCCGTCAATGCCATTGAATCCGAGGAAACAGCGGATTTTGTGGATGTAAATACCCCCTTAGAATCATGAATGCAGAAATACAAATACAATTTCCCCAGCCGGGCCAGTGGCAAAAATTCAGCATGACAGCCGTCTATCAGGACGCAGAGGGGTACACCCGCACCGACCGCTACACCCAAGACGACATCCCCGCAGAGCAGGCTCCGGCCATGTCGGCGGTAGTTGCCGCGTTGGTTGGATTGTCGGAGCCGTGGAAGGCCGTTCAGGTGTGGGCGAGACTGAAAGAGTTTTATGCGCCGGAAGAGGATGATCCTGTGCGAACGGTGGAAACCGTGGATTTGACCGTTGAGGCCGTCAACCCGCAGGGCGGCCGGAGGGTGTTCACTTCCCGCGATTACCCGGTTTTTGTCCTCACGGCCCCCGCTGCCGTGGAGTTTTTCAGGTTTTTCACGACCAGCAATCTTTGACTGATTATGGACGCCTATCGTTCGCAAGATACAGTGATCTACCGCCCAATCGGAGACGATGCCCCGGAGGCGGTGGCCTTGTGCAGTTACGGGGATGTGATGCCGTCCCTGGTAACTGTTGCTCCCTCCGTCCAGGTGCAGCGCGAGGCCGTTATCGGCAGCCGCTGGATGCACCAGGCGGCACGCGGCAATGCCGGGTTGCAGATGTCTTTTTCCCTGGCGCGGGCTTTCAGCACTTACGCCGCCGCCAGGGCATGGGGATTGGACATAGCGGATTTGCTGGCGCTGTACCCGGAGGGCATGGTCACCTGGATGACCGCCTATCATGCCGGCATCCCGCAGCGTACGCGGGAATACCACGCCACCCTTGACCATGTGCAGCCTTTGCCGCCGACCAATGATCAGCGATATGGGGCCGCAGCGTTTTGGGGTGTGCTGGAAATTCAACTTTTTTTAACAGGAGACATTGATTGACCTATGGATTATGACGTAAGCATCAGCATCGGGACCACGGCCAACCTGGGAGACCTGGCCAAAGCCAACAAGGCGGTGCAGGATTTGGCCAAGGCTGCCAAGCAGGTGCCGGATAGTTTACTTTCCGGAGGCGTGGGCGGTACCGCTGCCCCGGCTTATACCGGGGCAGCCACCGGAGGCGGTATGACCTGGCGGCTGGAGGGAGCGGCCGAGCTGACCGGGGCCATTAAGCAGGTGGACAAGACGATCGGCACCGCCGCCCAAGGGTTAAAGACAAATTCTTCCTGGCTATCCCGCAGCATCAATACCATGACGGCGTTGCCCGGCAAGCTTAGGGGATGGGTTGACCAGCAGATGAACGACTGGCGCAAATTTGATGCCGGGCTGCAAAACCTCAAAAATGTTGCCCAGCTTGGTCGTGAATGGTGGGACTATGGCTGGAAAGCCGGTCAAATGTTGTCCGATGCGTTTGGTGTGGGCGTGAATAAAATCCAGTCCCATATGACTACGGCCTTGGATGCGGCCAAGACCAAAATGGCCGCTTGGCAGGCTTCTCTTTCTGAAACTCTCTCCCGCCAGAAAGAGGAAAAATGGCTGAAGAAGGAAGAAGCCGGCGTCAAGCAGATCAATGCGGCCTATGAAGCCCGCAGGAAAGTGATTGAAGACCTGGACCGCAAGGCCCAGGCGCGGCTGGATTTGCAGAACAAGCTGTTGCAGATCGAAACCGAGAAGAACCGCAGCATCATCCGGCAGCGGCAACTCAGAGGGGACATTTCCGATGCCCAGGCACGCGACGAACTGGCCAAGCTGGACGCCAAGGATGCCGAAGACCGCCGCCGCATGGAACAGCAGCAGGCGGAACAAGCCCTCAAGACCGCCCAGCAGCTGGCCGAAGCTAAGGAAGAACAGGCGCGCCGTCTCCGGGAATTCCAGCGGATGCCAAATAAGGCCGATGTGGAAAACTTAAGCAAGGAAGATTTGTTCGGGCAAGTGGATGATCTCAAGACAGCAGAAGCCGCCCTCCGGGAATGGCAACGTATAGCGCAACGCAAAGCAGAGCTTGAAAAAGAGCTATCTAAATCCAATAGTAACATGATCATGGCGGCTGCGTTGCCCGTGGTCAACACGTCATTGATCGCCGCCCTGCATCAGAAAAAAGCTCAGGACGAAGAAAGCCTCAAGTCTGTGCTGGCCGAACAACAGGCCATGGCCGAACAGTACGGCATGCAGGGGAAGGATTTTGGACAGGTAGTAGCCCTGCTGGCCAGGCGAGCCCAAGAGGCCCGCGCCACCCTGGACAAGTCCATGGATCTGATCAAGGGCACGGGGCTGGTGGGAGATTTGCGCGGCAAGTCCGGGGATGCGGTTTATCTGGAATACGCACGAGTGCTGGATGTAGTGAAGAATTTCTTAACGCATAATGTAACGGATATAGAAACCGCTCTCAAGGAATCCGCCGCCGCCCAGGAAGACGTTGACCGGGCCACGGAACGCCTGCGTGATTTGCTGGCTCTGCACGCCGCCCAGCGCGCGGCCGAGGCCCAGGTAACCGCCGAAACGGACAAGACTAACGCCCGGCAGGACGACCGGCAGCATGCGGCGACATTGGCCGGCGGCATGGCGGATCGTCTGGCCAGGGCCGCCGAGGCCCGGCACAAGGAGGCCGAACGGCAATCCAAAACCGCCGAGGATGCCAAAACGCGGCTGGGGTATGCGGTGGACAGCCTGAACCGCTATGCGGAAAAGTACGAGGACAAGCCGATGGCCGGACAAATTGAGCGGATCTTACAGGCCATTACCAAGCTACAGGGGAAACCCGTCAACGAACGGACCAAAGAAGAAGAGCAGGAATTAGTCAGTCTGCGGAAACTGATTGCCCTGATAAAAGACACGGGAAAATATGACGGTGTAGTTAAGGCGGCAACCGCGGCCCTGGATAACATGGATGCTGCGCTGGCGGCGGAGAAAAAACGGAAGGAAGCAGAAGCCAGGGCCAAAACCCTGGAAGAACGATCCCGCAAATTGGCCGACCTGGACGGACAGATGGACCGTAAGAATAAGGAGGTTCTCACCCTGGATGACTGGCTGGACAAAGAACGCGGACGGATCACCGGGCGCATGGGCGAGCTGGGGCGCTCGGACATGTCCGGGCGCCTCCCGGAAGTGGAGGCGCTGGTGCGCAAGGTTTTGTCCGACCAGAGCGACGGCGGCAAGGGAATTTCACGCCGTGAATCCGGCGAACTCGCTAGGATGCTGCGGCAGATGGAAGCCATTTCCCCCCGTGACAGCACGCCGGAACTGGAAGCGGCTATGTCCCTGATCCGGGACATGCTGACCAGCTACAGAACTACGTCGGCCAACCAGGCCAGGACCCTGGCGGAACTCAACAAGCTGCGCCAGGAAGTGGCCCGCATCAAGAGTCAATCACAATTCGGCCCACGCAGATGAAGACTGTTGAACTTACGGACAAGGCCCTGGAAGACGCGTCTTACAGCTGGCAGAATTTTACGCCGATGTGCGTTTCCTGGCGGCAGCTGGCCAGGACGCAGGATGAGACGGCTCCCTATCTATATAAAGAGCCGGTGCGCGTGGTATGGGGTGGCGTGACTATCCTGGAGGGCACGATCCGCAAGTGCTCCCTGGATCAGTCCGGCGATGCCTGGCGCTGGAACATTGAGGCTTGCGATATTCTCCAGCCTTTGGAGGCGGCGCTGTACTTTGGCGCGTCCGGAGCGTTGAGAGGGTCTGTAGGGGCGTCCTTTAACGTCAGCTCCGGGACGGGGCAGGATGTGCCTCGCCAGATTAAGATTGCTGATGCGTTGCGCCGGGTGATGGAGGCTGCCCGGCAGTATGGATTGCTTCCGCTCGAAGCCGGCATTGATGTGACCGTGCCGGCGGCGGCCACCGCCTGGGATTCCTCCATGTCCTGCGATACGTATGCCGGCGTTCTGCGGAAATTGTTATCCCTGCGCCCCGGCATGGTGATGTGGGTAGACTATTCCGGCGCTGCCCCGGTGATTCATGTTGCCGATGGCGCGGATTTGAAACAGGCGCGGCTGGACAGGGTGGCCGACCGTCTCTCCGAGATCATGCTGTACCCACGTCCGGATCTGGTTCCCCCGGCGGTGGGCGTTGTGTTGACGGCTGGCGACCTGGTGGTCGACACCCAGTCCTGGCCCAGGGGGGCCAGTCTGCACCAGGAAGGGTGTGTCACTGTCCAGATGGCCGCCTCGGTCAGCAGCGGGGACGACGGGGATGATACAGCCCCCAGCGAGTCTCCATGCTGGAATTTCACCAAGCCTGTGGTGGAGGTGAGAGGGGCGGATTTCCCTTCCGGGGCGGATGATGCCGCCGAGTGGTGGAAGAGCAAAATTCCGGGGTTGTCTGCCGTGTCCGGCGTTAAGTTCGGCTCCATCAAGAAAAACAGGGTCGCCAATGTTGAAGGAATGGACATGTCCAATTATTCCGCCGACGCGACAACATTCGAGCATGTATCCGGCCAGTTGTCGGAAGCCTGTAAGACCATTAAATGGAGTTACGTGGAATTCCGCCAGTTCGCCTGGATTACACAGCCTCCGCCAAAAGGATGCGAGATGCTGTTCCCCATAGAAAAGAACCGTGGCGGCCAGCTTTGTTATTGCAACTGGTTCACCTGGACTTGCCGCACCATCAATGTCAAACGGCGCAAGTACAGAGCTGACAAGGAGGGCACAGACGGAGGGGATGGAGGCGGAGATCCGCCCTCGGGCAGCACAGGGGGCAGCGCAGATGAGCCGGCCGTGCCTGACTATACCGCCGCGCTCCGGGATTATTACGACATTACCCGCGTGACGCCCTGGGAGGGCCAGGTGACGGCTCTGCATGCGATCAAGCCTCGTTTTGTGGTAGGCCGCAAGCTGGTCATCAGCGGAGCCAGAGAAGAGTACCTGACGATGGACACGGTAGTCCAAAGCGTCAGCGTTGATGTGGGCGGAGGGAGAACCACCCTCCGCCTGGGAGCGCCTGGCCATTTGTCCCTCCAGGATATGATTGACCGGGTGCGGCAGATGGCTGCCGCGCAACAGGATTTGGATGAGGATCTGGATAAATCGGACACTCCGGCGACGGGATTGACCTGGGATATGGAGGCGTCGCAGTCTCCGCCGGCTCCGACAGTCGGTCCGGAGGGCAAGATGGTATGGGCTTCCGCCCCGGCCATTCCTCCCATTTATGCGCTCCAGGTAGCGTTAGATTGGGATGATGATTTTTCCAATGTGGTCGGTTCCCGGATGAGGGAAGTGGCCTTTTTGATGGATGGAGCCAAAATCGGCCAGATACCCGGCGATAACAACGGGTGGAAAACGCTTGGTCAAACCAGCGGGGAAGTGTGGGTAAACTGCATCGTCAACAAGGAAGGGGCCTTTGTGTCTGCCGGCGTAAGCTCCCAGCAGGGGCCGATTGATATTTACCCGCCGCTGACGGCGAAGGAAGGGGAAAAGGAGCAGTATTCCTATTCTTTCCACGTGGCGACGATTAAGGACAAGCAGGTAATACAGCATATGCTGGGCGATATACAGCTGCCGATTAAGGTGGCGAGTACCTATCCCGACGGCCCGGCGGAATAATAACTCGGCAGTATGATCAGGATATTCATTTTTTCTTATGCTGGAGACGCTGCCGAGGCGGCGGCCTGCGTGCGGTGCGCCCGGATGGCCGTACCCTGTGCCAGCGTGACGGTGGTGGATGATGCTTCCCATCCGGTACTGGAGGAGACGGCGGAGGTTCTCCGGAGCATGGGCGTGGAGTATGTGCAGTCCTCCTGGGAACGCCACGGCAATCTGCGCGGGCCTGACTGCATCCGGGGAATGCTTTCCGAGATGTGCCGTGAAGCAGGGGATGACGACATCCTGGTCAAGATCGACTGCGACACGGCCCTGTTGGATGGAGGTTGGCTACGCTGGATGCAGGAGCGGCCCTGGTGCCAGATGTACGCCTCCGGTTCGCTGGTCGATGGGGAGTGGATGATTTACGGCTGTTTGTACGCCTTGCGCGGCCGGGTCGCCAGGCGATTGCTCCGGGATATGGATTGGGAGAACATGGATGCCCTGGCTCCGGAGGACTGGACTATCGGACGGGCGGCATTGACCAGTTTGCCCGCCGCGCTGGCATGTATTGATGAACCATGGAGCCAGCGCACGCCGTGGAGTTCATGGACGGCCTGGTGCTGGTACAGCCTGACGGCCTCTCCGGAGCGCTACGCCTCCCGGTTTGCTGTCGTTACGACCGGCAATCCTCGACTGGATACCCAGCCGGCCAGCGATCGGGCCAGAGTGATGCACCTGCTGGCCGATGCCAGGGAGCGGATGATCCCGGAGGATGTCTCCAAAGAGGACGACGAGGCGGTGGACTGGGGAGACCTGCTGGCCGCCTGCAAGGGAGATGCAAAGGCGTTGCAATGAGGGGTGTTTAAGGTCGTTTTTCCACAATGCTTGATAAATTTTCTACAAAGCATTGCGACGTTACAAGTGCGTGGATTGAAACAAGGCGGCTTCCTGCTGCTGTTTTTCTGCAATCAGTCGCACTCTCACGAGTGCGTGGATTGAAACCCGGAAGATGAAAGAGCCGGGAATCAAGGAAGAAGTCGCACTCTCACGAGTGCGTGGATTGAAACGTACAATGCCGGGGATTATGGGGACGCCTATGGCGTCGCACTCTCACGAGTGCGTGGATTGAAACCTCCGGCAGTAACCAGTCCGCACCAGAAAATCAGGTCGCACTCTCACGAGTGCGTGGATTTAGATGTCGTAGACTGAACGACCTAATATCCCTGGAATAAGAAGTATAAAGCTCATTAAAAACACCCTTCATTTTTAGTGAAGGGTGTTTTGACATTCGTGAAAAGAAACAGCTCAGAAGCCTTCAATCATTTCCGGGGTTAATCCCGGCAGATCATATTTCTTTACAATATTTCCGTCCTCGGAGACTTCAATGGAGTGGTGGACTTTCGCAGAAGAGTATTGACCACTTTTACAGTTATGTTCCCACCAAATGACTTTTTGAATAGACATGCTGCCTTCCGGTCGAGCAGAGGAGGCGTCTCCTTCAAACATCTGAGGAAGCACTTGTTTGAAAATGGAGGCATCTTCATCCGAGAAGCCTGTGAGTTCTGCCAGCTGTGGATTGATTGCTCCAAAGAAGACATAGGTGCCCTTGTCCACCCGGTGCTTCATGCCCATGGTGTCGGAAGATTTTTTGCTGCCGTCTCCGTCATTGCTGACACTTTTCGTAATTTGTGTACTAGTGATATTCACTGTATCTTTGCTAAAGGCTGGTTGAATGGTGACTGGGCCTCTGATTCCTATGGAGACGCCGGTGCCTTTTGCCGCATCTTTGTCTTTTAAGGCAAAGACCTGTCCAAAAGCTCTCACATCATACCATTCCTGACAGGCTTTTTGTGCCAGTTCAGCAGACGTACCTTTTTGTTTCAGGATGGGAGTAGCACGTTCTTTCAATGTTTTATAGTCGTCTACACGTCTGTCGTCTGACTGGACAAAGATGTTTTGCCCCATGTCCATCAGTTTATTGCGGATTTTTCTTTTAAGACAGACATCGGAGATTTCTCCGAGTCCTTCCAAGGTGGTTCTGGGCCGGTTGCCATCGAGAGGGTCTCCGTTGGGGTTAGCATTCGTAACGGTAAAGATGACGGCAAAGTCGATTTTATGATTAAGGCTCATGATGTGGTTTTATAGTGTTGAATTAATGTTTTATTCTAAGATTTATTTTGCCAGTTCAGCATTTTTTTCTTCTTTAGTTTTGTAAATGAAGGCTCTCTGGCAGTGGTAACCGAGGAGGTAGGCGCCGGTTAATGGCCCGTTATCCATGAACTGTCCCATGAGGAATGTTTCCATGATATTGTCTATGTAAGCATCATAGCTTTTCAAGAAAGAAACGGTGTTTTCATTTTTCTTCAAAATGTTGCGATAGGGCTGAATGCTTTTTTCCAGCATGGGCCATGTTTCTGACGGTCTTTGCTGGAACCGCTGCATAAGTTTTTCCGCATTGGTGGGGCGGGAGGTTTTCGTGATATTTAATGCTGATGTTTCGATGGCTTCTGCAACGGCTAAAAGACGGCCGAAGAGGTAACTGCGATCTGTGATTTTTGGATCAAGGCTCATGGTATCTGAGGACGAAGTATTTGTTTGTGGATGATTATAAAGATAAACGGAACAGGATACTCCCAAGGTCATTTCCCATTCCCACCATTCCATGGCATGCCGTTTGGATGCCTGGATGACGCATTGCTTTTCCAGGTCCGGAGGGATGGGAAGATTGTGAAGAATACAGGGTAGTAGCCTGGAGAGGGCGTGTTTGCGTAGTTTATCGTCTACCTTTATTCCATACGCTGCTTTGACAATCATGGAGATAGACGGCGCGCCAATATAAGATCGGTCGTTTCCTTCCTTGTCTTTAGGAAGGTGTTGTTTCCAACTGGCTTTGGAATGCCAGAAAAGCAGGTTGTTAAGGTATTCGGAGACGGTGAATTCCTGAAAGCTGGAGAGGGACATGCGCCCCGGCGACGCAGAATTCAAGCTGAGAACAAGAACACGGTTTTTAATATCGTTTTCATTCAATGATGTCCGCAACAACTCTTTTCCTCCTCCGGAGAGTTCTTTTTTAAATTGCTTAACCAATTGGGTGACCTGGTCATTTGGTGTTGGCTGGTCGGGCGTGTAGTGTTCCCATTCCTGCACATTGCCGCAGGGAGACGGAACTTTCAACAGACCGGGAGACCAGGCGAGAACGACAAGATCTCCATCATACCAGCCTTGGCGGGAGATAAGCCAGCGAAGCGCGCTGTGGGCTTTTTGGGTGACTTCCGTACTTACTCCGCACGCTTCATCCGCTTCAATGAATCTGCCGCGGTAGGTATAGCCGGAACTGTCATTGGAAGAAATGAGTTTGGCCTTGTCGCCGGCGTTTCTGATGCGTGCCGGGTGAGTGGTTGCCAGAGGTGCTGTTTTTCCCAGGACATAGCACATCCCTTCTTTGTTGGCCTTGGATTCCGTATAAATCCGCCAGGATTCGTACATGGCGGGGTCTTCATACACTTCCGGAGGGCTTCCATCCCTGCTGTTGACCTTCCATCTTATGAATGCATTTTCCTGGGTGGATGCTCCCAGGATTTCAAAGATGGCGGGCATTTCCCGTTTGTCCCCTTTCCATACAGGAAGCAGAGTGTTGGTGGAATCTTCCGCATATAGGATTCCCCCGTTGATCAAGTCCGTGATCAGGGATTTTTTACGAATATAGGCCAGAACGGCGTTCAGTTTAACATTACCGGGATCAAATGCCGCCCATTCCGATAATTGCTGTTCATATTGTTCGTAGGATTCCTGAAGGGTTTTGAGTTGTTTGGTCCGTTTGGCCGGGGATTCTTCCGGAGGGAAATAGTCAGCGTTATCACCTGCCACGTATTGGAGCTTGTCACACAGAGGGTGGGCACAGGCTCCGCTGGTGCGGCCTCCTGAGGCTTCCGTAACGGGGATGATGGTGGGTTGACTGTTCTGATTGTTGAGGGATGCATTAATTAGCTCTCCCTGTTTGTTTAGTGTGATGGTGATGTGAGCATTCTGCATGCTGTGGTACAGCGGCAGAAGAGGGGTAATGAGGCGTTCTTTCCTGTTGCCGTGGGCCGGTTCTTTGTCAATACGACCCACATAATCACGGTTTTGTTCATAGGTGGCGTATAAGGCGTACATCCAGTTCATCTTGTTCTTTTTCCTTTCATTCTCCCAGGCTCAGATCATTCAGTCCGCTGGATCTTGGCGGGCATGCCGCCATGGGGCGTACATGCTTGACAATTTCGCATTCTTCAGGGCGCACGAAGCGAATCGTTCCATTTTCCATGACCGGACGCCAAAAACGTATGGAAAGCTCCTCTTTTCCCGTTTCATCCGGATAATTGAAACCATGGAACATGAGTCCGAAAGACGTGTTTCCATATTGGTCATAGAATCCCTTTCCTTCTCCAAACCGGCATGGTTCCACGTATCCCTGGCATTCCCTGGTTCCCAATGCGATGTCCCTACGTCCTCCGCGGTCAATCATGCGACGGGCAATTTCATAATGCTTGCCGTCGATCCGGTCCTTGGACATATCCGGACGGTACATGTTCCATTCAAAATGAGCCTTGACTTGATATTCCACATCTTGAAGGTAGGTATATACGGATAAATCCGCCCCGGCTTCATGATATTTGATCAGTTTCATATTTTTGGGAACCAGACGGATAGGGCGCATTATTCTCACCTCGTCAATTAACCAGATCAGGGTGGGTTTCCAGTAGACCGCCTTTACAATTCCTTTCAGGGCTTCATAAGTGGGGATTTGATAAGAACATTTTTCTCCGCCTATCCGGGTGAGAGGGTCGGAGAAAAGCGCATATTTCCCGTAGACCTTAAATTCGATTTGATTAAGCATGAATATAAAGCTGTTGAAATTTTTAAATCCGGGAAACGGTCAGCGCCCCGGAAGTCTCTCCGGGATCTGTGAGAAAGCCCAGAAATGGATCATATTTATTAGGTATTGTTGTATAAATATCCACTCCTTCCTGTATACGCATAATGTCTCCCGAATTCAAGTATTTTTCAAGAAGTTGGCTGGAAATCGCGACGGAATAGGCTCTGGCTTTTTGGAGCCATTCATTCCATTGTTCCCATTCTTCATCCGTATGAGGATTCATATTCCAAAGCTTTTCCCTGCATTCTTCCCCTCTTCCATAAGGGGTGATAACAGCTATTGTATCATCCTTGATCGGATGATATTGGCGTGCTGCCGAGTCAAAGGCCTGGAAAAGACGGAGGGGAGCATATTTGGACTGTTGACGAGGATGTGTCATCAGTTTGAAATTTTGAGATAGCGCATCCTCCATGTTGGTGGCGACGTCGGAGCATATAAACGGGTAGGATAGATGATCATGATTATGAGAGCGGGTGAGCTTGCCGTAGAATTCCTTAAAATAGAGCGAAACGGATTTATTTCCCAGAATTCCTCCTTCTTCAGGATCACAAATCATTCCCATAGCAATTTCCCTTCCGATTTCAAGTTCCGGTAGAAAATCCAGTCTTTCCAGATTGCCTGCGGGATTAATCAGGATAACTCTTCCCCCGGAACGGTTGGCGTCCCTGTTGCATCGGCCTGCCGCCTGAGTGCAGGAATCCAGGCCGGCCACGCTCCGTATGATTACGTCAAAGTCTACGTCCACTCCGGCCTCAATGAGGCCGGTACTGATGCACACAACGGCTTTTCCCTTCCTTCTGGCCTTTTCCAGAGATTTTTTGTCAATACGGTTCGTGATGATTTCTTTCCTGTGGGCAGGGCACATATTGGTGCTGAGGTGGAAAACGTCCGCCTCTGTATTCAGCTCCCGGCAGGCGCAGGCCAGTTTGGAGGCCAGTTTTTTGGTGTTTACGATGACGAGGGTGGGGCCTTTGGAAGAAGCTTGCTCCATGATGAAGTCCCTCATTTTTTCTACAGTCCAGTAATTGGAGGGTTTCCGTTCACAGACAACCTCGCATTGACGGAATTGGCTAAATTGATCGAAGTAAGCTTGGCTGTCCGGAATAATAGGTGTTTCGATGAGATGAGCATGCGTTCCGTCTTCCGTGACAGTTTCCGGAGGAGTAGCCGTACAGCGGATGGTGCTGCTGTGGCAGATGCCGGCGAGAAAATCCAGCGAATGTTCAAAAAGCCGTAGTGAGGTTGGGGGAATAGCTTGCACTTCGTCAAAAATAACAACGGCATTTGCCAGGGAGTGCATGCGCCGCACATGCTGTTTGCCTGATGCATATAAGGCATTCAAGTATTGGACGGATGTAGTGAGTACAATGGGAATGTTCCATGTTTGAGTGGCTTCCATGTACCAGGTTTTTCTTTCCGGTGACCATGGTTCCATTTCTCCCTCCTTGTTAAGGGTTTCCTTCACCAGATTGGAATGATGCTCCAGGATGCAGTCTTTATATTCATTTCCAAGTACTTTCCGGATGGCATTGGCCGTTTGGTCAAGAATGGAGGTATAGGGAATGATGTAAATGATGCGTGACAAATGGTGCCGCCGTGCATGTTCCAGGGCAAATCTAAGGCTTGAGAGGGTTTTGCCTGCACCGGTGGGAAGTGTAAGGTTCCACTTGCCAACTCGTCCTGGCGCAGCTTGAAGGCACTCCTGCGACATGGCTGCCCGGCTTTGATTGATGGGAGTATCAGCCTTGAATTGTTCGAGATGTTTATTCAAGTTTTTTAACATTCCTTCCCAATCCGGTTCCGGAATGCTTTCGTAGCTTCCTTTTCCAGAAGCACTAGTGTAATCCGCTTCGATAAGGCTGCTCAAGCAGAACCGTGCGATTAGTCCGGCATGGAATGCTTGTTTTTTTGGACAGTAGCTAAACAGGGTGGTAAGGAGGGTGTAAACATTCTTGAATTCCGTGGCCAGTTCCGTTTTTTTCAGGAGAGAGTAGTAATGCTCTTTCTCCTGAAACGTCAATTTGGACAGGATTTCATCAAGATGGGTTTTCTCTCCGGATTTTTTCATGCGCTTGGAGAATACGTCATCTCCGGGCATCGTGCCACGGAAGCAGTCAATGAGAGCAGGGTTGTGATGGGAGGCAATACATAAAGCAATGATTTGCCGGAAGATAAAAAATTCTTCAGAGTTCTCCGGGATGGGAAAATAATTCCAGACAAACTGGGCTCCAGCAGTGGAATGGTCTATGCCGCCTTTTGGAATTGGAGGACTGATATGTTGAGAGAGAGCATCCATGTATTGCTGAAAGTCTGCACTCATTTTGCCGAAGTCGTGCATGCCGCCGATCAAGGCTCCAAATTGCGATAGCCCTAAGGGAGCAAGCAGGGTGGACATCGTACGGGCACATTCTTGTTCGTGAGTGGAAAGAGACTGATGGGGGCGAGCCTGATACATGTGAAACTATCATAGGTTCCATATGATCATTTGCAATATATGAATTGATTAATTTAGTATTTTATTTAGTGTTTCACCCTGAACAGAATTTCCAAGATGTCTTCTTCCTTTTTTTCAGTGCCCCTGGCGGCATTACAGCATTACTTGTATTGTCCCAGGCAATGCGCACTGATTCATCTGGAATGCGCGTGGGCTGATAATCAATTTACGGCGGAGGGGAATGTATTTCATGAACGGGCGGATTCCGGCATGACGGAAAACCGCGGGCGAAAGAGGATCCTGCGTTCTCTTCATATTTCTTCCCTCCAATGGGGAATTCACGGCATTGCGGATGTCGTGGAGGTTGTTTATGCTGAGAAAGGCGGCATTCCCGTATCCATGACGCCCGTGGAGTACAAGGTTGGCAAGCCCAAACCGCACCGTGCGGATGAAGTTCAGGTGTGTGCCCAGGCATTGTGTTTGGAAGAGATGTTTGGGATAAAAGTGCCTTTTGGGTTTCTTTTTTATGGGAAAAACCAGCGGAGATTTAAGGTGTTATTTGATGAAGAATTGCGTTTCCTGACTGCTCGGGTTATTCGTGATGCCAGAGAGGTTTTAACTGGAGTGGTTACACCACTTCCTTATTATTCCAAAAACTGCAAATCCTGTTCTCTTGTCAATGATTGTCTGCCGTCCGTGTGCCGAATACATAAACTGACCATGAAGGCGCGGGTGGACGGAGTGTTTGAGGACAGTTTGACTGCGTTGGAAGCAGAGGAATTATGAAGAAACATTTGAATACATTATTCGTTACGTTGGAAGGGTGCTGGCTTTCCAAAGATGGCGATACCGTGAAAGTCAATTCGGAAGGAACGTGTCTGTTGCGGGTTCCCCTCCATAACTTGGAGGGTATTGTGACGCTGGGGTGGGACATAGGAGTTTCCCCTTATTTGATGGGAGCCTGTGCGGAACGCGGCATCACGCTTTCCTTCTGCAATCCTTACGGTAAATTTCTGGCTGGCGTACAGGGCTTCATGAAGGGAAATATCCTGTTGCGCCGGGAGCAATACCGCTGGGCTGATGATGAGGCAAGATGGGTTGGCGTTGCCCGGGAAATGATAGGAGCCAAAATTGCGAATTGCCGCAGTCTGCTTTTAAGGGCGCAAAGAACATACGGGAAAGATTTGTCGGAGGCGATCGATCGTCTGGCGGCTTTTTGCCGCATGGCCCGTGGATGCAATTCCGGAGACATGTTGCGGGGCATTGAAGGTTCCGCAGCGGAAACCTATTTTTCCTGCTTGTCCCATTGCCAGAGGACGGAAGATCCAGAGTTGGTGTTTGAAAGCCGCAATAGACGTCCTCCCAAAGATTGTTTTAATGCTCTTTTATCTTTTCTATACAGTTTGTTGTGCCATGACGCCAGATCCGCCCTTGAAAGCTCCGGCATTGATGCCGCCGCAGGCTTTTTGCACCGTGACCGCCCGGGACGTCCCGGAATGGCTTTGGACCTGATGGAGGAATTCCGGGCTCCTCTCGCTGATCGCCTGGCCCTTACCCTGATTAACCGCAAGCAGATATCCTCAGATGATTTTGACAAGGAAGAGTCCGGAGCCGTTTTTTTGAAGGAAGATTCCCGTAAAAAAGTATTGAATGCCTGGCAGGAACGGAAAAAGACCGTTCTGGTGCATCCTTTTCTTCAGGAAAAAACCACCTTGGGATTGCTGATTCATATTCAGGCCCTTTTGTTGGCACGCCATTTGCGTGGAGATCTGGATTGCTACCCTCCGTTCATCGGCAAGTAAAACGAGCTGTTGTCATGTATATTCTCATTACGTATGATGTAGCTACGGATGATAAGGCCGGGCAGCGGCGGTTGCGGCAAGTTGCCCGAGCCTGTGAAAATGTCGGACAGAGAGTGCAGAATTCCGTATTTGAATGTGAATTGACTCCTGCCCAATTGGTTGACATTAGGAACAAGCTGCTTAAGATTATTGATAACGAGAGTGACAGTCTCAGAATTTATCATATGGGGTCCAATTGGCATCATAAAATAGAACAATTGGGTAAGGAGAAAAGCTATGACATCTCCGGTCCCTTGATTATTTAAAGACTGTTGAACATGGCCTGTGCGCCAACCTCAAGCTCACACGAATTCCCCGGCAGGTCGGCGATTGGTGTAATGCATTGGGAATAGAAGATTGACAGATATATACTCAGAAAGTGTAACCGTGCAATGACGGTCTTTTTAGGGAGGTTGGCGCAAAGTATGATTTGCTCTGTTGAGTAACAATGTATAAGGTCGGCCGCGTCGCACTCCGCAAGGAGTCATTCAACGGCATCAAGAAAAGTTCCGCAATTTAAGTCGCACTCCGCAAGGAGTGCGTGGATTGAAACGTCGAATTGGCCGAAGAATGCAGCAAGAACCCGAGTCGCACTCCGTAAGGAGTGCGTGGATTGAAACGGCAAGGTCCTCCACGACGGCACGCTGGACCCGGAAGTCGCACTCCGCAAGGAGTGCGTGGATTGAAACCGCCATCCACATGATGGACCACATGAAATGGGTGGTCGCACTCCGCAAGGAGTGCGTGGATTGAAACGACGGCAACGATATTAAGATTACGGCGTTTGCGGTCGCACTCCGCGAGGAGTGCGTGAACTGAAACATGACGAGGGCAAGCTTCGAGAATATGCTACCCTCCGTACTCTTCTGGGAGTAAGTAACTTATCTGGAAAAGAAAAAGCTCTCCAAGCTTGTTTGGTCTAGAGAGCTTTTTTGTTCCATCATCTTGTTAAGTTGTCAGGAAGAGGAGTGATTATTGAAATTGAGTTCCGCGGGAGGAATGGCCTGGAGCAGAGCCAGGATGGGGTCCTGCGGTGCGGCGCCTATTTCCCGCTGGCGTTTGAATTCCTCCTCTTCCTGCTGAAGGGCCGCCAGTTTGGTGTCTTCCACCAGCGCCTTGAATTTGTCTGCCTGAGAGTATTCTCCGTCCTCGTCCCGGAAAACGCGGGCCAGCCAGCGGCGTTTTTCTTCCGTACTGAGCAGGGGATTGTTCATGTGCCGGGGAATGTATTTTTGTCCAGCAGGTTTCCGGCAAGCTGTTCTCCATCCGCAGTGGGCCGGTAAACATAAGGGCGACCGTCTCCAATACGGTTGACATATCCCTGCGCAATGAGATCCTGCAGGATATTGGTGACGGTATTAGGGTGCAGCCGTGTGGCTTCCGTAATAGTGCTGTGGCGCCTGTACCCGGCAATGACGGCCAGGATGACCTGGGCACTGCTGAGGCGGAAGTCCAGCCTGCGGACATTGGAGGCAAATATCTGTATGAAATCCAGGGCTTTCATGAGCATGTATTCACAAATTATTATTATGTTATTTGCTTATTATTCTCATGTTATTCACATTCTTCCGGGCAGGAGGGCGATTTGATTTTTCTCAGCAGGTCCAGCAGCGGGTGGGAATCATTGGAAAAGCACTGCACCGCATTGACGGTTGCCGCCTGAGGAAGAATGATTTTGTGGAATTCCTGGTTAAGATTCTGGCGCAGGTTTTGGTTGCCCGTCAGGGGCATGGCCAGTTTTTCTGCCAGCCGGGTGGCCAGCGCGTCCATGAAGAGGGGATCGAATTGGTCGGCGTCTTCAATATCGGCAATGTAGCTTAGAGGCAGCGGGGCACAGGAAGCGTGAATGCGGCGTCCCTGCATTTTCCACTCCGAGCATTCCACATCCAGCACGCGCAGGCAGTCTGAGGGCAGGGTGAATTGATAGGGAGTCAGGGAATTGGGAGCCTGTGCGGAAACGGAGGCCAGCGTGGTTTGCGTGGCGGCGAAGGTCCAGCGCGCCATGCAAAGGGTTTCCCTTCGGGCCGGATGGTAATGAAGAACGCAAAGGCGGGATGCCGTGGATTCATTGGCAATCAGCGCGTCCAGAGGTGCCTCCCCTATTTTGGAGAGGGCCGCGTTGCAGATGTCCAGCGCGGATGGCGTATCCGGCTGGAGTAAGGATTCATTGATCATAGTGCCTTATGTTTTGGAGGAAACGGATGCGGAATGCATCACGTTTGGTGACACCCTCGTTAATGCCACCAGTGGCATGTATGCGTCTGTTTTTTCCTCAGGTGCATTTTTTGCCGATTTGTTTATTTGATAAATGCAAGCACTTGCCCGGATTGCCCGGGCAGGTGGGGAGAGTTTCCTTTCCTTCCATGGAAAAAGGACGCTCCCGCCGCATGGATTGTCTGTGAGGCGGGCGTCCGGCATCCTCTGGAGCCTTATATCCGGCAGAAGGGAAGGGGAATCAGTATCAACCATGAATAGAAAGCAAAAGAAATTATGGGATTTATGAAACCGTCCACACCTTCCGCTTCTGCTCCAGAGCAGACCATCCCGGTCAAGGCGGAGAGCGTGGAACAAGAAGTAGGGGAAGATTATCAGGCCCGGGAACGGCAGAGGCAGGGAATGATTTCCACCATTCTGGCGCGCCGTCACTCTCCCGCCGGGCAGGGGGAGGTCAATCCTCGTACTCTGCTTAGGAAAACTCTGGGATAGGCGCCGCTATGGAAGAAAGAGTTGCGGAATTGAATTCCGTGTACAAGTCCCTGGCCGCCCAGCGCGCGCCATGGGAGACGTGGTGGGACCGTCTGAGGGATTACGTGCTGCCTCGCCGCCTGAACCGGGAAGGGGAGGTTTCCCTGCCCAACAGGGACGCCATGGACCGCATGACGGACACTACGGCTGTGGAGGCATGCCAGAAGCTGGCCAGCGGCCATATGTCCTATATTACGCCCAGCCATGACGTATGGTTCAAGTGGTCGGCTCCGGACGACCGGGGTGGCGACGAGGCGGAGGCCTGGTATAACCAGTGTTCCGAAATCGCCCTGAAAGAATTGTCCGTTTCCAATTTTTATACGGAGATCCATGAGTGTTTTCTGGACCGGGTGGCTTTGGGGACCGGAAGCCTGTTTACGGGCACATCCTCGGACGGAAGGCTGTTGTTCACCAATATTCCGTGCGGACAGTTCGCCTGTGCGGAGAATGCGGAAGGCCGGGTAGATACCTACGTCAGGGAGTTTGCCTACACGGCTCATCAGGCGCGCTCCATGTTTGGGGTGAAAGCTCTGGGGCCCAGGGCCAGGGGAGTTCTGGAGCGCGGAGGAAATCCGTATGCCACGACTTTGAGGTTTCTGCATGTGGTGCGCCCGCGCACCCGGCGCAGCCGCCGCAGAGAGCAGGCCTCCCACATGCCGTTTGAAAGCGTTTACCTGTCTCTGGACGACCAGGTGATCGTGGAGGAAGGGGGATACATGGAGTTCCCTTATCTGGTAACCCGCTTTTTGAAGTGGGGCAGCGGCCCGTACGGTCTGGCTCCCGGCAGACTGGTGTTTCCCGCCATCCAGCAGGTGCAGTTCCTGAACCGTATTCTGGACACTCTTGGCGAGGTGGCCGCCTTTCCCCGCATTCTGGAGCTTGCCAACCAGATTGGGGAAGTGGATTTGCGGGCCGGCGGCAGAACCGCCATTACCCCGGAGGCCGCTTCCCTTCACCTTCCCCGGGAGTGGGCTACGCAGGGCAGGTATGATGTCGGGATGGACCGTCTGGCGCAGAAGCAGGATGCGATACGCCGCGCCTACTATCTGCCCATGCTGGAACTTTGGAGCGGGCACCACGGCAATATGACCGCCACAGAGGTCATGGCGCGGGAGAATGAGCGCGTTTTGATGTTTTCTCCTTCCTTCACGCTGTTTGTGAGTGATCTGTATTCCACAATGACACGCATTTTTTCCCTGCTGTTCCGTATGGGCAAGTTTCCCAGACCCCCCCGTGCGGTATTGAGGGAGGGGAGGGACGGTTCCGTTGCCGTGGGAGAACCCAGAGTTGTCTATCAGTCAAAGATTGCCCTGGTGCTCAGGCGCTTGCAGAGCGAAGGGATGGACCGCAGCCTTCAGCGGCTGAACATGATGATGCAAGCTGCCCCGGATTTGTCGGATCATGTGGACTGGGACCACTGTTTCCGCCTGTCCGCCCGGGTGGACGGCGCCCCGGAGAGCATGCTGAGGCCCTGGGCCGAGGTCCGCTCCATGCGGAAGGAACGGGCGGACCTCCGGCAGGGAGCCTCCCCGGTTCCGGAGGAAGAGGATCCCTACGCTTCCCTCAATCCCTTGCTTGACCAGTTAACCGCGATTCAGGAATGAACCAGGATACGGCATTGCAGCAGGAGGCCTCCGTCCGGGAGGCCCGGCTTAAAAGGCGCCAGCTTCTCCGGGTGTTTGACACCCCGGACGGGCGTGAGGCGCTTTCCTTTCTGGAAGCCCGCTTCCAGACTGATTTGCCCGTTTTTCAAGGCAGTCCGGGGAATTACGACCCTCTGGACGCCATGAGGAGGGATGCTTACAGGGAGATCTTTCTGTACATCCGCCGCCAGCTCCAATTAGCCATTAAAGAACCTACAGAAGAAGAAAAAAATGATTGATTCCACAGATAACAGCATGGCCGCTCCTTTCAGGGGTGCGGAGGGTTCCGGGGCCGTTTCCCCGGAGACGGAAGCGTTGTCCGAAACCGCGGTTCCAACTGAATCTTTTCCTCCCCTTCTGGGGGAGGACGGAGGTTTTGCTCCGGATTGGTACGCCCGCTTTGATGAGTTGAAAGGGATGGAAAAATCTCTTTCCAAGTTTAAAACGCCGGCAGCTCTGGCGAAGAGCTACGCGGAGCTGGAACGCCTGCGACGTTATCCCGGTGTGGAGAATGAAGAACAGATGGCGCGGTTCCGCCGGCTGGCCGGATTGCCGGACTCGGAGGAGGAATACCGCCTGGAACGTCCTGAATCCACGCCGGAAAGCGAATGGAATGCCGGTCTGGCAGAGCGTATGGCCCGTACGGCCTATCGTTACGGAGTGCCTCCGGAAGCAATGAACGCTCTTCAGGAGACGATGGCCCAGGCATATGATGAGACCCGAGAGCACATGGAAGATGCCCGGATGGAGATGGAAATACAGGCGGAACAGTCCCTTCAGCAGGAATGGGGCGCCAATTATGAACGCAACATGGGCAGGGCTGCCGCCGTTCTCCGGCGGCTCGCCTCTGAAACAGGAGTGGACGCGGAGGCTTTGCTGGATAATCCGGAGCTCGGTTCCAATCCGGATGCAATCCGCCTGTTGTACCAGGCGTCACGCCTGCTTGATGAAGCTCCTCTCCATCATACAGGAAATGCGGCGCCTTCTCCCGCAGAGGAAGCCATGCGGATGGAGTCGGATCCTTCCCACCCTCTTTATGAGGCGTATATGAGTGTGAATCACCCCAATCATAAATATGCCAATGAGTTATATGACCGTTTGACCATTCGTTAATTTCCCGGACGCTTTAACCAGCGGAGTTTCATAAGAAGCAAGCCCGGCGGAAGATCTTCCGCCGGGCTTTTAATGGTCATTGTTTCATCAGGGAAGGAGGGGTAAGGGCTGGGGCCTTAAACTGCCTTCCTACCATTAGCGTCCCGGGAAGGGGCTTATGTTCAAAAAAAATTGGAAAAACATTTTTCCCGCATGGGAAACGTGTGAGGTAAAATATTCATCATGTCTCTCACCGTAAGTGAGTAAAGAGGTGGATACATCCCGTATTTCCTCTTACTCGCGCAAATGGGTCTTTTACATTGAGCGCTTCTTTATACCGGCATTTTTTCAATTGAGCCTGTTACGGGAGAAAAGGGGGTATCACTCCTGTCGGCAATAAAAAACCCCGTCCAGAAAGGAACGGGGTTTTAAGAAAAATGGTACGCGGTATAGGATTTGAACCTACGACCTCCACCATGTCAAGGTGTTGCTCTACCACTGAGCTAACCGCGCATTTGTAAGTGCGGGCGGATTATTACCCGATTAAGGAGGAAAGAGCAATACTTTTTTTGTGGGTGCCTCGTTTTGTGGAAGGGGGCGGAAGCGTTTCCCAGGAAGAAGACGCTGATTTCTCTTCCTATACAAAGTATTTTTGCTAGTCTGAAAAGAACATTTCACCGAGTATGATGAACAGACATTTTATTTTTGCATTGTGTACTGTGCTGGGGTTCAGTGTTTCCGGCATTTCCATGGCTCAAAGCGTTCCTGTGGACAAGGAAGCCGCCGCCAAGGCCGCCAAGGCGGCGAAAGTGAAATTCCGCTGGGGCAAGAGCCTGAAGAGCGCTCAGAAGCAGGCGGCGGAGACCGGCCTCCCTATTGTTCTTCTTTTCACGGGAACTTCCTGGTGCGGCTTTTGTGTTAAGCTGGAGAAGGAAATACTTTCCAAAAAGGACTTTAAACAAGGTATGGACGGCGTGGCTATCGGCGTCAAATTTGAATTCGGCAGTTCGGATTTCAGCAAGTCCAAGGAAGCCAAGACGTATAAAATTACTGGCGTTCCGGCCATAGTAGTGGTGGATGCAGATGGCAAGGAGCTGGGCCGCACGGGTTATGTCCCCGGCCGTACTCCCGCCCAGTACGTTGAATTTTTCAAGAAATACGCACCCAAGACTGTGGAAGGCAAATAAGACTGTTGTTCCGGAGGAATTTGATTAACAGGAGCGCCGGCAGAGACTCCGGCGTTCCTTTTTTGTTCCGGTGAAAAAGCTGGAAATTTGTCCGCAGGACTGTTTTCAAGGCTACGGTTGTATAAAATTATGACAAAGCATATTGAATGAAGGTTTTACGTATCAGGTCCCATCTGCATGCCTGAATTTACAAATGCATTTAGCGGATTAAAGGAAAACCGGAAGCTCACCCATGGCGAATTGGTGAGGGCCATCCGGTTCATGATTGCAGCGGAATATGAATCTATTCAGCTTTATACGCAGCTCGCCGCCTCTGTTGATGACAAACTGGCCCAAGAGGTGCTTTGGGATATTTCCAATGAGGAAAAGGAACACGCGGGCGAATTTCTCCGCCTCCTCCAGGTACTGGCCCCGGACGAACAGGGCTTTTATGACGAGGGGATGGGTGAAACCAATGAAAAGATTGACAAGTTGAAGGCGTCCTGCCCGGACGGCGCATGCAGCAGTTCCGCCGCCCATTGACGGCGTTTCCCGCCTGGTTAAAGCGCCCGGTTTTCCTGCAAAGGATGCCGGGCGTTTTCATGTCCCATGTTTTGCAGTATTTCTTTTTCCTTATGGCGTGCCAATGGAGGGGGGGGGTAAAGGCGGGCAGCATAAGTGAACCGCCATATTTCATCCTCATTCAGGAGATATTGGACTCCTTGGACCATTGATCATGGATAAAAGTTCAAAGAATGTCGTCAAAAATATATGACAGGAACATTTTGAATATATTAATGACGGTTTGAGTCACACCTGCATGCCTGAATTTACAAATGCATTTAGCGGATTAAAGGAAAACCGGAAACTTACCCATGGCGAATTGGTGAGGGCTATCCGGTTCATGATTGCAGCGGAATATGAAGCCATCCAGCTTTATACCCAGCTTGCAGAATCCATAGACCATAAACTGGCCCAGGAAGTTCTGCTGGATATTTCCAATGAGGAAAAGGAACACGCGGGCGAATTTCTCCGCCTCCTCCAGGTGCTGGCCCCGGACGAACAGGGCTTTTATGACGAGGGGATGGGTGAAACCAATGAAAAGATTGACAAGTTGAAGGCGTCCTGCCCGGACGGCGCATGCAGCAGTTCCGCCGCCCATTGACGGAGCTCCCCGCCTGGTTAAAGCGCCCGGTTTTCCTGCAAAGGATGCCGGGCGTTTTCATGACGCCGGGCTTTTGCTTCCAGCTCGGCCGCGTGGCGGGCGCAGAAGGCAATGCAGCGTTCACAGGGGCGGGAGGCGTAATAAGCCGCCGTCCTTTCTCCGGGGCGCGCCGTTTCCGCAGCCAGGCGCTCCGGAGACAGTCCCAGCAGTTCCCGGCAGTAAAGTGTGCCGAATTCCTGTTTGAAGGAGGCTGCCAGGGATTGGACCAGGGAAAAGATTTTTTCCTTTTCTCCGGTTTCCGGGGAACTGTTTCCGTACAGGCTTCCCGCCAGCATGCTCAGTCCGCAAAAAGCGCCGCATACCTCCCTCATGCGTCCAATGCCTGCCCCCAGGGGGGAGGACAGTTTCAGGGCTGTTTCTTCCGTCAGGCCACAGACGTCTGCAAAAGCAGCAAAAACGGATTGGGAACAATTATATCCCTGGTGGAAATAATCCAGCGCCCGGGCAGCCCGGTCTTCCTTGGAAGGGATCATGGGAAAAAGGGGGCTTTTACTGCTCTTTTTCTGCGGGCGTGTCCGCTGCGGCTTTTTCCGGCTTGTTGCGGTCCGTCAGGCGAAGCATGAGTATGTAGCAGACGGCCAGCACCAGCACGGCCAGAATAAGGGGAAGGCTTTCACTTTTGACGGTACGGATCAGCTCCTCCGGAGATTTGAGCAGTTCCGGATGCCGTTCCCCGATGCGGTGCCCGTACCAGGCGAGCACCGTGCACCAGGCAAATGAGCCGAGCACGGTGACCATGGAGAAAATTCCGAAGCCCATGCGGACAATGCCGGCGGGAATGGAAATGAGATGGCGGATGACGGGCAGGAGGCGGGCGAAAAAGACGCCGGAAACTTCGTACCGCTGAAGGAAGATTTCCGCTTTTTCCACCTTGTGGGGAGGCATGAAAAAGAATTTGCCCCAGCGCATGATGACCGGGCGGCCCACGATTCGGGCCACGGCGTAGGTAATGGCGGAGCCCAGCCAGGAGCCGAATGTTCCGGCAGCCACCACTCCCCAGAAGCTCATGGATGCTCCTGCCTGGGCGGACAGGATGGCCGCGGGCGGGATGACCACTTCACTGGGAACGGGGAAGATGGAGCTTTCCATGGCCATCAGGACAATGACGCCCGCATATCCCCAGTCCTGCACCCAGGACATCCAAAGTGAGATCAACTCATGCATAACGGCGCGTATCTTGCATTAAAATCCTTGAAAGGAAAGTCTTTTATTGCGTCCCGGCAACGGGACTGGTAAAGTAGGAAAGCATCCGGCGCGCGCCGTTGCAGAGAGTGATGAAACTTTATATCATAGCAGGCGAAAAGAGCGGGGACATTCATGGTTCCCTGCTGTTGAAGAATCTGCTGCGCCTGATGCCCGGCATGGAGGTCGCGGGGCTGGGCGGTCATGGCATGCACGCGTTATGTCCCGGCGTGGAAGACTGGGCGGATGAAGCCGCCGTTATCGGCGTGGTGGAGGTGCTCAAAAAATACGGATGGTTCAGAAAGCGTTTTCTCTCCATTCTGGAAAGGATACGGCAGGACCAGCCGGATTGCCTTGTTTTGATTGATTATCCGGGGTTCAACCTGCGGCTGGCGGAGAGGGTCCGCAAGTGCTGCCCCCGCACCAGAATCGTTTATTTTATCTCCCCGCAGGTGTGGGCATGGCACCGCGGGCGCATTCCCAAGATGGTGCGCATGCTGGACTTGATGATGTGCATCTTCCCTTTTGAGGCTCCCTTGTTCCGGGAAGCCGGACTGAGAACGGAGTTTGTAGGGCATCCCCTGGTGGATGAAATTTCTTCCATCCGTAAGGAGGGCGTCCGGGAGCCGTCACTGGTCGGTCTTTTTCCCGGCAGCCGGAACCGTGAAATTGACAGGCATTTCCCGGTATTTATAGAGGTTGTGAGCCGTCTTTCCCGGGAACGGCCGGAACTGTCCTTTGAAACCGCTGCCTCCACGGAGGCTCTGGCGGAAAGAATGCGCGGCATGGCGCGGAAAGCCGGCATGCCGCCGGAGCTGTTCCATATTTCGGTGGGGGGATATCATGAGCTGATGGACCGCGCTGCCGTGGGGGTGGTGGCTTCCGGTACCGCCACGATGGAGGCCGCCTTGCACCGTATGCCGTACACGCTGGTGTACAAGGTTCCCCTGCTGACGTACTGGATGGCCCGCATGCTCATCAAGATACGCTTCATCGGCATGGTGAATATCCTGGCGCAGAAACCCGTGGTGAAGGAGCTGGTTCAGTTTGATTTTACGCCGGACAAGGTGATTGATGAAATAGAACGCCTGCTGGTTCCGGAAAACAGGAATGCTCTGCTGGAGGAAATGAAACAGGCCTCCGACAAATTGGGGCAGGGAGGGGCGGCGGAACATGCGGCCCAGGCCATCTGCCGCCTGTTAAAGGAAAGAGAATAGCCCTCAAATTTCAGGGACAAGGCATGTGACGCATTTTTTTTGTCCGGCCGCACCAACCCGGGTTGTAAATATCCGGAGGCTGCCGTGATACAGCAGATAAAATCCCTGCAGTCGGGAAAAACTACCGAGGGCGGTTGTACCCGATGCCGGAAGTTCCTTTTTCCCGTATGGGCCGATACATGACGGCGGAAGAACTTCAAAGACCTCCCGGCATGGAGACGTTTCCGTAGAAAAGAGAAGCGCCGGGCGAACCCGGCGCTTCTGGTGTGTTTTACATTGGCAGCAAGTATGCCGGCCAGGGGTCAGACTACCCCCTGGTCGATCATGGAATCCGCCACTTTCACGAAGCCGGCGATGTTGGCGCCGGTGACGTAGTTGGTGAAGGATTTGTCGGAGGAGTATTCACGGGCGTGGGCCACGGCGTTTGCGTGGATGTTGGCCATGATGGCCTTCAGTTTGTGGTCCACTTCTTCGCGCGTCCAGGAGAGGCGCTGGCTGTTCTGGGACATTTCCAGACCGGAAGTGGCCACACCGCCGGCATTGGCGGCCTTGGCCGGGCCGTACAGGATTTTGGCGGCCAGGTAGGTTTCAATGCCTTCCAGATCCGTAGGCATGTTGGCGCCTTCCGCCACCAGGGTGCAGCCGTTCTTGATGAGGGTGCGGGCGTCTTCCCCGTTGATTTCATTCTGCGTGGCAGAGGGGAAAGCGCAGTCGCACGGAACGCTCCAGGGGCGCTGGCCTTCAAAGTACTGGGCTTTCGGGAACTGCTTCACGTATTCCGCAATGCGTCCGCGGCGCTTGTTCTTGAGTTCCATGACCCAGGCCAGCTTTTCCGGGGAAATGCCGTCCGGATCGTAAATATAGCCGTTGGAGTCGGACATCGTGACCGCCTTCGCGCCCAGTTCGTTAAGTTTTTCCACGGTGTACTGGGCCACATTGCCGGAACCGGACACCAGGCAGACCTTGCCCTGCAGGTCGTCGTTGCGGGTGGCGAGCATGTTCTGGGCGAAGTATACGCAACCGTAGCCGGTGGCTTCCGGACGGATGAGGGAGCCGCCCCAGTTCAGGCTCTTGCCGGTGAGAACGCCGGTGAATTCGTTGCGGATTCTCTTGTATTGTCCGAACAGGTAGCCGATTTCGCGGCCGCCCACGCCGATGTCCCCCGCGGGAACGTCCGTATCCGCGCCGATATGGCGCTGAAGCTCCGTCATGAAGCTCTGGCAGAAGCGCATCACTTCATTATCGCTCTTGCCCTTGGGGTCGAAGTCGGAACCGCCCTTGCCGCCGCCCATGGGGAGGGTGGTGAGGGAGTTTTTGAAAACCTGTTCAAAACCCAGGAACTTCAGGATGCCGAGGTTGACGCTGGGGTGGAAGCGGAGGCCGCCCTTGTACGGCCCGATGGCGCTGTTGAATTCCACACGGTACCCGCGGTTCACCTGAACCTTGCCCTGGTCATCGATCCACGGCACACGGAACAGGATGGTTCTTTCCGGTTCCACGATCCGTTCCAGAATCGCGTGGTCTTCATACTTGGAATTCGCGGCCAAAACCGGTTCAATCGTGCTGAGCACTTCCTGAACGGCCTGGATGAATTCTTTTTCGTGGCTATGCTTGGTCTTGACCAAGTCGAGCACGCGCTGGGAATATGTCTGTGCCATCTTTTCTGTTGTTGTATTTGGGTTGACGCTTCACGCGCAGTTTTGCGCATGCGCTTTCCGTTTAGCATTCCGTAGAGCGGACTGGCAATCATTTTTTTTCTGACGGTCTTTAGGGGTCAGCAGGAAAATAGAAAATATTTTTATATGTTGTGATTTGTAAACTGACCCTGTTTTAGCCAATTGACGCCTTCCGGCATTACGTGTTCCGGATGCTGAAACACGGAGTGTGTCCTCGATCATTCGGGTTCCTGTTTCCGCGGAGCGGATTTTGAATATGGTTTTGATAAAAGATGAATGAAAAAGAAGAAGTTATCAAAAACCGCCAAGGCACCGGCCATGGAATTTTACAAACAACAGGCTAACCCTGGTCAAGTTGGAAGGGGGAGGCCACGGCGGAGGCTCTTGCTTCCCGCATTGGAAGGGCGGAAAGCCGGGATGGCCATCATGGTAGTTACGGAACCGGCTGCGGCATTCATGGGATTGCTTGGGCTGGCCTGCATGGTGATGTTCCGGAGAAGGGGCCGGCCTTGATTGCTTCTTGCTGTTTTCTTTCTGCCGCGATTGACGGTTCCATGCCCGGCGGATTCTTATGGAGGGAGGGAAGGTTCTTTTCAAATGACTCCGTGGGAGGAATGGAGGTCAGGCGCTCAGGCGCTCAATCCACGCCCTCGTTTTCAAATCCGTTTCCGCCATTTTTTTTGCCCGGTGGAGCAAGGTTCCCATGGATTTGGGAATGCCCATGTGCAACCGGTTGCTGATCCAGGCATACGGTACCAGCGTGCTTTGCCGGACGGCCAGGGCGATGATGAGCTTGGACGGGTGGCTGTAGGGCGTGACAAGCAGCTCCTCCTCCGACAGGCCGAACGCTTTCAGCCCGTTTTTGACGATGATTTCCGCCTGGTACTCCCCGATTTCCGACGCGCGCATGCCCGTCGTGACGGGCTTTCTGCGCGCCAGCCGGGGAAGTTCCCCCACCAGCCTGGCACGGAAGGCGCTGGAGCCGTAGCACCAGCCCCGCTGGACGGTGCCGGGGCCCACGTGGCCGGCGGGCAGTAGGGAGCGTTCATCCATGCGTTCCGCTTCAAAGCGCCCCATCAGATGGTTAAGGTACTTTTGGCGGCCGTCTTCCGTGTCGTCGCAGCCGAAGCAGACGAGGCCGCGTTCCGGATGAATCCATTTGGGTCTTTTGGCGGGAGAGTCCAGCCATGCGGGCAGGCTCGTCCATTTGCAGCCGGAAAGGAACGTATGGCGGCGCGCCAGGCCGGACCGGGCCGGATTCAGGTGGATGTAGTCAATGATTGTTGAAAAATAGTGGGCGTTATCCGCTTCCACCACCATGGCGTGGTATCTGCCCGCAAACAGATGTCCCCGCATTCGGTGGCGCGCGTTAAAACGCTGGGTATAAGCGGTCTGGAGCCATTTCATGCCATCCACCAGATTGGCGCGCACGGTTTGGAAAAGAATGTGGTAGTGATTGGCCATCAGGGCGTAGGCGTACACGGTCCATCCGCTTCTGCGGGCCGCTTCCTGAAAGGTCCGCAGAAAAATTTCCCTGTCTTCGTCATCCAGGTAAATGGCGTCTCCGCGGTTGCCTTCGCTCTGTACGTGATAGACTGCTCCGGGGTATTCTATTCTCAGGGTGCGGCTCATTGCCGGAAGCGTACCGGAAAAGGTCTGAAATGCAAGTTTGTTGTTATTTTTAACCTGACCCCTGTTGTGAAAAAAGAGGATGAAAAAAATGCGCTTCCCGGCTCGTCCGCGTTTTCCTGGAAGGAGCAAATTTTTCCGGAGGACTCCGGGCAGAGGCCTGCGGAAGAAGCCGGATTCACTTTCCGGAACGACGGGCAGGCAGGGCACTTGTGCCGGGGAAAGCATGCTTTTGCCCCGTGTTTTTCATGAACGGCGCATTTCCCGCAAACTGAGGAAGGGAGCGGCATTTTTCCCGGTATTTTAACGGATACGGTGTGGAAAGGCAGATCTTATTGCAGCTTTTCCCTGCGCATGATTTCGGAGAGCACCAGGTAGAGGTCCGTCTTGTTGACCACGCCCAGCAGCAGGCCGTTGTTCGGGTTCACGAGGGCCAGGGATTCCGCGCAGTGGGGGCGGGAGAAAATGCCCAGCGCTTCCGGGAGGTGCATGTCCGCAGGAAGCGTAGGCATGTCGCTGCGCAGCACATCCATGGCCAGTACGGCCTGGGCCAGCTCCTTGTTGCGGGCAAAGGCCGCCACGTCTTCCGCCACCACGCTGCCCAGGTACTTGCCGGCCGGGGAAGTGACGAAGATGGGCTGAGCCGGGTTTTTAATGAGCATGGCGGCAATGGTGCCGAATTTGTCCAGGGGATGCACCACGGGCGGATCCTTGCGCGCTACATCCTGAAGCTGCACCTGGGCCAGGGGTTTGTCAAAGGTGCTTCTGGGGCCGAAGGCCAGGGAATCATGGTACATGGACTGGGCCCTGGTGAGCCTGGCCATTCCGTAGGAAACCAGCACGCCGATGATCAGGGGGAACATCATCTGCCCGGCCATGGTGAATTCCACCACCAGCACCAGGGAGGTGATCGGGGCGTTGGCTGCTGTAGTGAAGAAGGCGGCCATGCCCACCAGGGAATAGGCGATGGCATGATCCCCGGGCACCCCCAGCTGGGTAAGAGCCGCGCTGAACAGGAAGCCGCAGACGCTCCCGATAGTCAGGCTGGGTGTCAGGGCCCCCCCCACGGTTCCCACGCCGAAAACGATGGCGACGGTGAATATTTTCAGGAACAGCAGGATTGCGGCTCTCGCGGCGTCAAATTCATAATGAATGAGGGAGGTGATGATATTTTTGCCGTTCCCTACGATTTCCGGGTAAAAGATGGCGATGACTCCCACCAGCACGCCTGCCGCCGTCAGGCGCACGGGCAGCCACTGGCGCTTGCCGTTCAGGTAGCGGCGCGATTTTTTGAGGATGAGGAGCCAGAAGCTGGCGACCAGGGAGGCCAGGGCTCCCAGCAGCACGCACCAGAGCACATGCTGGTTGCCCGCCAGAGAGACTTCCTGCTGGAGCTGGTAGATGGGAGCGGGCTCATGGAACAGGCCCATGGTAAAATAGCCCGCGCAGCTGGCCACCAGCAGGGGAGCCAGGAAATCAATGGTCAGCGCGCCCAGAACGATTTCACTTACAAACAGGCCGCCCGCCAGGGGCGTATGGAAAGCGGAGGACATGCCGGAGGCGGCGGCGCAGGCCACCACCAGGCGCAGGCGGGGAGCGGAGAGGTGAAAGAAACGCCCCAGAGCGGAACCCGCTACGGCGGCGGCCTGCACCAACGGGCCTTCACGGCCGATGGAGGCGCCGGAACCTACGGAGAAAACAGCGGACAGGGAACGCAGAAGGCTGGGCTTGGGAGGCACGTATCCGTTGCCCAGCGCCACGGCTTCCATGTATTCTGTCGCCTTGGCCGGCACGAAGCGGTGGGTGAAGAGAAGCGTAAGACCCGCCAAAAGGCCGCCCGCCGCCGGGACGAAGATGCACCATGCCGGATCCTGGCCGGCCATTTCCTGAAAGACCTGAATTTGCCTGTAACTGGTTCTTCCCGTCAGGACGTCCTGAACCAGTTCCACGCCCATTTCAAAGACAAGGGCCATCAGGGCGCCCAGCGCGCCGACGACGACCGCCCAGATGAAGATGACCTGCTTGTCCCCAAGCTTGACTTTTTCACGCAGGCTCAACGCCATGCGCAGCCATGACCAGGAAAGATGCGTTTTCTCCGCAGACTGGTTTTTCTTGTCCGTCATTGCAGGGCTTGTTGAAGGGACGCCTGGAGGCTGGCTTCATCTCCCGTCCATTCCCCGTTGGGGCCCAGGGGGGCGTTTTTATGCCACCGCAGCAATTTCTGCATGGTAGTCAGGTATCCGGTCACCATGGCGGCGGGAACGCCCAGCATCACAATGAGGTGCGCGTTACAGGAATCGTCCGGCCAGAGGACGCCCTCAGGGCTGATGCCTACGGTGACCTGCATGGAATCCAGCGCGCTGGTGCGTCCGTGGGGGACGGCCAGGCCGTGGTCCAAGTAAGTGGTCTGCGTTTCCTCGCGCAGAAGAACCGCATTCTTGATGTGTCTTAGCTGCCGGTCGTCAAGGACTTCCGCCATGGAATCCGTCAGGGTTTCCAGAGCCTGTGCCTGAGTGGTTGAAGGCTGGAGCGTGCGTATGTGAATTTGAAGATTGTCTGCCACCGGGTCTTCTGAAAGCTTTTGGTTTCTCATTCTATGAAGGGAGGCATGATTATCAAGGAAATTCTGGCCTGCATACGGGGGAAGGGGCTTCCTCCCGTGAATGGAGGCGGGAAAAAGGGGGCGGAAACTTTTCCGGAGGGGCTTTTTTGACACAATAGCGGCGGAAGAGCCTGCTTTTAGGCTTTTTCTTCAGCGGGAATGAAGCTACCCTGCCGCCATGATGCAGGATTCAGAGGTCATCAAACTCGTCAAGCCCGTACCTTCCGACCGCCTGGCAACCCAGGTGCTGGTGGCATGGTACCATGCGGTGCGCCCCAGGTGGAAGAAGCCGCTGGACCTGGCCATTACGGCCTTTTTTGTATTGATGGCGCTGTATTCCTTTTCCCTGCGCCCTCTGCCCTTGTTCGCCTGGCTTTCCCTGGCCGGGGCGCTGACGGCGATTATCCTGTCCTGGTTTTACGTTCCTTTCCTGGCAAAGACCGCTCTGGCCGCCAACAAGAAGGTGCCCATGTACCATCAGGAAAAGGATTACGTTTTTCATGGGGACTACCTGACGTTCTCCAGCAAGGGCGTTGACCCCATGAATATTCCCTACGACCGTTTTTCCACGTTGTGCAGGACGCGCCACGCGCTGCTGTTCCTGTTCGGCAAGAAGCTGGTGCTGTGGCTGCCGCTCCATCTCATGGATGCGGAACAGCTGGAAAGCATCATGCGCAGGTTCCGGAATCATGGAGTGGAAGTACGGGATGTTTCCTGATGGGGCGTGGCGGCCCGCGCCTCCCTGGAGGAAAGGGCGAATTTGCCGTTTCAGCGCCTTTTTTGTTGAGCGCGGGATGAAAACGGGTAGGGTGTCTTCATGTCACGTTACCATGGAGAACAGGTTCTGGTGGTTCCCCGCGCCGCCTTTGAGGAGGCGGGCTATTTCCAGGGACACCGGGAAGGCGGGGAGCATTATCTGAATGCGTTCATGAAGCCGGGCGTCGCCTCGTTCATGGACCGGGAGGCTGCGGAAAACGATCCTTCCCACAAGCAGATCATCGCCTATGCCATTTTCTGCCACCGGGGCCGCATTCTGCATTACACTCGCGGAGGCTCCGGCGGCGAGGCCCGCCTGCATGACAAGGGGTCCATCGGCATCGGAGGCCATATCAATCCGGTAGACCGCCAATCCGGTCACGACGACGTTTCCACCTATCTGGCCGGAGTGGAGCGCGAAATCCGCGAGGAACTGGTTATTGACGGGAACTGCACCCAGCGGGTTCTCGGCGTGATTAATGACGATACCAATGATGTGGGGGCCGTGCATCTGGGCATTGTCCACCTGTTTGAGCTGGATACGGACCGTGTGCGCGCGAATGAAGCGGCCCTGGCCAATCTCCGTTTTGTGTCTCCGGAGGAACTGTCCGGGGAAATGTTTGAGAAACTGGAGACCTGGTCTCAGCTTGCTTTGGAATTGTTTAAAGGAAGGGAGGTCTGAAAAGACGCTCCTTGAAGAGCCGGGGGGAGCATGTATTCCCCTCTCTTGCGGCGTTGTTGTTTTTTCTTTTTTATGGGAAGCCCCCGCAGGCGCTATGCCGCGGGGGCTTCTGTTTTCCATCAAGGCCTGAAGAAAACAAAGAGCCGTTGATGAAATATTTTTCCGTGCCGCTGCTGAATGCATCCAGACAGGCCGGCTCCGGGGAAAGCGCGTCCTTCGGGAATGAGCGCGGCCCGGCTGGTGGAAGGACAAAAGTTTAAGCCCTGCGGCGGCGCATCAGAAGAATGCCCAGGCCCAGCAGGCTGAGAGAGGCCGCAGCCGGTTCCGGAACGGCGCTCAGGGCGTATTCCCTCATCTGGTCTTCTGTCAAAACCGCCGTGTACAGGTCAAAATTATTCAGGGTATATTCTCCCGTGATTCCGTTTGGGGCGCTCCATGTGTTTCCGGAGGTGTCTTTGGCGGAGAAATTGATCTGGGTCATGTTTTGGTTGCTGAAGGCGGCTCCGCTGCTGAGGTCTCCCAGCGTGGTCAGCGTGGACGTGTCATCCCCCAGCATGGCGGAGATAGAAACAGCTCCCCTGTTGAATGTGTAAAACAGGGTCAGGGGCGTGCTGGAGGAATAACCGGAAAACGTTTGCGTTTTCCAGGGAGAGGTAGCAGCAGAACCCCCGCCGTAAGCATAACCTCCGGCGCACAGAGTGAGATTGCCGGACTCCGTAAACTGAAATCCCAGCCCTTCCAGATTTTTGAAAGAGCCAGTATTGTAGGTAAACAGCAACCCTACATTTGAATCCGAAGTGACTCCCAGATCGGAAATGGTGAATGCCATCGTCCAGCTGTATGCGTTATTTAAGCTGATAGTTGTAGGGGATGACACGGTCAGCGTATCGCCGGAGGTTCCGTTATAAACGGTGAGATTTTTTGAATAAGCCGACTCCAGACCGTCGATGGAAGCCCCGAAGGACAGTCCGCTTCCCATGACGGCGATCAGGAGAGCAAGATATTTAATCTTCATGTAAGTTATTGCAATGGTTGGTAAAAATGTTTCCGCGTAAGAAACTTCCGTTTTTTATCGGATTCCTAATCCGCCAACAATTAAAAATATTGACGATAAGTGTATTGTTTGATTCAACGCATTGATTTTCAGCAGTGTTTCCGGTTTCTGGTCTTTTCCCGGCTCATTTCTTTTACCATGATTTTCCGAACTTTACCTCTTTTGGGAGGGGCGGATGCCGCAAACGGATTAGGAATCCGGCAGAAGGTGGAACATCATCTGTCAAAGCAGGGGGGCCGTGTCTTATTGAAAACGGTGGAATATCGGAATCAATGGCTATTAATTCCTGAAAAACGCAATGAAATTATTCTGCAGCCTGTTGACCGTGAATGAACGGGAATTGAATCAATTTCAATCCGGCCTCCGTTTCCGCAGGGAAAGAGGAGAAGGAGCGGTTGAGGGCCTTGCGCTTTCCGGGATGCGGGGCGGAACAAGAAAGGAGCCCCTCCGTTGGGAATTCCCGTCCCGTGGTTCCTGCGGCCGGGACGGATGAGGCGGTTGGATAGCCGCCGTTTTTCCCGGGCCGGAAAACAAATCCTCCGGCAAGCTGTACTTGCCGGAGGGAGAAAAAACAGTCAGGGAAATTGCCTGTTTTAAGGGGAAGCGCCTTTATCGCCTGGAAGGGCCATCCATGATCGCCTGGTGGCTCATGTTCCAGCCGCCGCCCAGGGCCGTGTACAGGGAAACCAGCGTGCTGGCGTGCTGGTAATAGTACTGAGAAAGCTGAATCTGCGCGGGGTAGAGATTCTGCTGGGCGTACAGTACTTCAATGTAGTTGGAAAGGCCTGTGCGGTAGCGCTCAAAGGAGAGTTTTACTGCCGTGTGGTAGGCTTCCACGGCCTCGGACTGGGTCGCGGTGATGCTCCGCAGCTTGTCCCTCTGGATGAGCGTGCTGGAGACTTCCGCCAAGGCGTTGAGAACCGTCTGCTCATAGTCGTTGCTGGCCGCCAGGAATTCGGCCTTGGCCGACTTTTCGGAAGCTGTCAGCTTGCCCGCCTGGAAGAGAGGGCCGGTCAGATTGGTCCCCAGGCCCCAGCCGCCGCGGCGTCCCTGCACGTGGCGCAGGTCTGCGGAGGCGAGTCCGCCCGCCGCCGTCAGGGAGATGGTCGGGAAATAATTGGCAATGGCCACCCCCACCTCAGCATTGGCGGCGCGCAGCTTGTATTCACTCTGGCGGATGTCGGGCCTTCTGGAAAGGATATAGGCCGGAATACCGGCGGGAACCTTAACGTTATAGGCGATATCCCGGGTGCTGCCGGAACGGCGGATATGGCCGGGAGCGCGTCCGGCCAGGACAGAGACCGCGTTTTCAAGATTGGCGATTTGCACCTGAATGGCGGGAATCTGGGCCTGGGAGGAAGCCAGGGCCGCCTTGGCGGAAGCTACCTGGAGCCTGTCGCCTACCTGGCCTTCGAGCTGTTCGTCAAACAGGCGCAGGCTTTCGGAATAGGATTCCACGGATTTCTGCACGATGGCAAGCTGTTCATCCAGCTGGAGGAGCTGGAGGTAGGAGTCCGCCACCTGGCGGAGCAGGGAAAGCATAAGCGCTCGTTGGCCTTCTTCGGAAGCCAGGTAGTCTGCGCGGGCTGCTTCCGTCATCCGGCGCGTCTTGCCCCAGATGTCCAATTCCCAGGAAATGCCGGCGTCAATCGTTCCTGGCGTCAGCGTGGTTCCGGTAGTCTGGACGATGCTGCCCCCGGTATAGTTGGAGCCTTTGCTGACGGAGCCGGAATAATTCGCCCACGGGAAGAGCGGGGCTTCCGTGATGGTGATGTACTGGCGTGCCTTTTCCACGCGCGCCATGGTGGCTTTCAAGTCGCGGTTATTGTTGTAGGTGTCCGTCAGGAGGTCCTGAAGATCCTTGTTTTTGAAAACTTTCCACCAAGGCAGATCCGCAATGGATTCCGTCGCTGCGGGGGCTCCCCTGAATGCCGCGGGCATGGGCATGTCCACCGGTTTGAAATCGGGGCCCATCATGCAGGATGAGGCGGCAAAAGCCGTTCCCAGCAGAATGGCGCGTGTGATATATGGTTTTGTTCGCATATGCGTTGAGTCTGTTTTTAGATGGTTGTGCAGGGGAGGTGTTACCCTTTTAATGATTCATGGGCTTCGTGGAACAGATGCTTGCGGGCGATGATTTCATCCGGATCTTCCGTTTCCACCGTCTTCCGGGCGATGCGTACGCGGAAGAGCTTCATGATGAAGTAGAAGGAGCACGGAATCAGGAAAATGCCCACGACCGTCGCCATCGTCATCCCGGCAATGACCACAATCCCGATGATATTGCGGGAATAAGCGCCGGAACCGGAGGCCAGCGCCAGCGGAACGCAGCCCAGAATGAAAGCGAAGGAAGTCATCAGGATGGGGCGCAGACGTATCCTGGCGGCGGAAAGCGTCGCTTCCATCAGCGTTTTGCCGCGTTCCATTTCAATGACGGCGAATTCCACAATCAGAATGGCATTCTTGGCCGCCAGGCCGATGAGCATCACCAGGCCGATTTGCGCGTACAGGTTCAATTCATAACCAAACCAGTACAGGCCCAGGAACGCGCCGAGGGCCGCGATGGGCACCGTCATGAAAATGCTGAGGGGCAGGGACCACCGTTCATACAGGGCCGCCAGAATCAGGAAGACAAAGACGGAGGAGAGCAGGAAAATCTGCACGATGCCGATGCCGTTCTGGATTTTTTGCTCCTGATAGCTCATGTCTGCGTAGCTGTAGCCCATGTCGGAAGGCATGCTGGCTTCAAAGGTTTTTTCCAGCGCCTCCATGGCCTGGGAGTTGGAGTAGCCCCGGGCGGGCGTGACCATGAGCTTGGATGAGTTGTACAGGTTTTGGCGCAACAGGAATTCCGGCCCCTTGATGTCCGTGATTTTCACGAGGGTGGAGAGGGGGACGGAGCTGCCTGTGTTGTTCTTCACGTAGAAGTTCTTGAGCATGTCCGTTCCTGTGCGGTCGCTGCCCTGCGCCTGGATGTACACTTGCCACTGCTGTCCGTAAAGGGTGATGTAGTTGATGAACAGGGACCCCATGTAGGCCTGGAGCAGGCTGTTGGCTTCACTGATGCTGACGCCCAGCGTAGCGCATTTTTCTTCATCCAGCCGCACATCCTTCTGTTCCACGGCGAAGGACATCACGCTGCGCACGCCGCCGTTGTTGTTCGGGTCGAATATGGGGAGCTTGCTCGCTTCCTTCACAAAGATGTCCGTCTGTTCCGCCAGATATTCCGTGCCCTTGCCGTCGCGGTCTTCCAGCATGAAGGTGACGCCGTTGGCGGAACCGACCCCCGCAATGGCCGGAGGCTGGAAGCACATGGTGACGCCTTCGGAAACTTTCGTGGTCAGCAGGGCGTTCAGCTGGGCGGTGACCGCCTGGGCGCTCTGGTCCGGATTGGGGCGTTCCTCCCAGGGCTTGAGCATGACGAAGAAGAAAGCGTTGTTTGTGCTCTGCACGCCCGTCAGCAGGCTGAAGCCGGAAATGGCAATTACGTCTTTCACGTTCGGATTCTGGCGGATGAGCTCGGAGACCTTGTCCGCGGCGGCCGTGGTCAGCTGGAGGGAGCGGGCTTCCGGCATGATCAGGGCCGCGAACAGGTAGCCCTGGTCTTCGTCCGGCAGGAAGCCGTTGGGGATTTTCTTGGCTACGGGGACAATCGCGTAGGCGATCAGAGCCAGCAGCGGAATGGAGATGATGAGCTTGCGGGTCAGGAAGTGGCACACTTTGGTGTAGCCGCTGGCCGTGGCGTCATAACTGCGGTTGAAAACGCGGTAGAAGAATTTCAGCGGGCCTCCCTTGGACGGGTCTTTGGGTTTGAGCAGAATGGCGGACAGAGCCGGGGAGAGCGTCAGCGCGTTGAATGCGGAAATGAGCATGGAAATGGCGATAGTCACGGCAAACTGCTGGAACAGCGTGCCCGTGATGCCCGGCAGCAGCAGGGAGGGCAGGAACACCGCCGCCAGCACCAGGGCAATGGCGATGACGGGCCCGGATACTTCCTCCATGGCGGCGAAGGCCGCCTGGCGGGGCGTGAGGCCGCGCTCCATGTGGGATTCCACGGCTTCCACCACCACAATGGCGTCATCCACCACCAGGCCGATGGCCAGCACCATGCCCATGAGGCAGATGGTATTCAACGTGAAGCCCAGGAGAGGGAACAGCGCGAAGGTGGCGATGATGGATACCGGGACGGCGATGGCCGGAATCAGCGTGGCGCGCCAGCCTTGCAGGAAGACGAACACCACCAGGACCACCAGCAGGAGGGCTTCCACCAGCGTGTGCTCAATTTCCTCAATGGAGGCGCGCACGGCCAGCGTGGTGTCCAGCGTCAGGTTGTATTCCATTCCGGCGGGGAAGCTGCGGGAGCGGTCTTCAAAGAGCTTGACCAGGGCGTCCACCGTGTTGATGGCGTTGGAGCCGGGAGCGGCGTACACGGCGATGGCGCCGGAATCCCTGCCGTTGTATTTGCTGGATACGTTGTAAGTCTGGGAGCCCAGCTCCACCTTGGCGATGTCTTTCAGGTAAAGGAGCTTGTTCCCCTCCGCACGGATGATGATGTTGCCGAATTCCTCAGCCGTCTGAAGGCGGCCCTTGGTCTGGATACTGTACGTGAATTCCGTTCCGGGAGGGGCCGGCTCCGCGCCGATCTGGCCGCCGGGAATCACGGTGTTCTGTGCCTGGATGGCGGACTGGACTTCTCCCACGGAGATGTTCTGGGCAGCCATTTTGGTGGTGTCCAGCCAGATGCGCATGGCGTAGCGGCCTGCGCCGAACACCTGCACGTCGCCCACGCCGGGAACGCGTTTTACGGGGTCCACCAGGCTCACGTAGGCATAGTTGCTCAGGAAGATGGCGTTCAGGCTGTCGTCCGGAGAATACAGGTTGATCACGGCCAGCGGGCTGCCCGTGGACTGCGTGATGGTGATGCCCATCTGGGAGACTTCCGCGGGAATCTGGGCGGTGGCCTGCCCGTAGCGCATGTAGGCCAGCGTCTGGTCCATGTTGGGGTCCGTACCGACTTCAAAGACGATGCTCAGGGAGCAGATGCCGTTGTTGGCGTTGGTGGAAGTCATGTAATCCATCCCCACGACGCCGGAAATGGACTGCTCAATGGGGGAGGCTACGGAATTGGCCACCGTCTCCGCATTCGCGCCCGGGTAGGTCGCCTGCATCTTGATGGTGGGCGGGACGATGTTCGGATACTGCTCAATGGGCAGCCCCATCAGGGACAGGCCGCCGAGCAGGATCATCACGATCGAGATGACGATGGCAATGGTCGGGTGTTTGATGAAGAAGCTGGACATGGCGTTAAATCATGAAAATGCGCGGAAAAAGGAAGATGCTGGATCTCCGGAGAAGGGATGTTATTTGGCGGACGGCTGGGCTTCTCCATCCTTCATGCCTTCAGGCGTCTTGGCCTTTTCAAAGGACTGGGCCCCTATGGAGGGCATGACGGGCTGGGATACCACGGGCTTGTAGGGAAGCGGCTTGACGGGGGCTTGCCCCTGCACCTTGGCCGCCTGCATGATTCCCTCCACCACGATGGGGCTGTCCTTCGTGAAAGTGGAGTGGGGCATGGGGATAATGTTGATTACCTGCATGCCGTCAACGACGGGGCCGAGATTGACGACCTGCATGTGGGGGATGTTCTTGTCATCCAGGTAGATGATGAATTTGGCGCTCTGGGCGGACAGAATGGCGCGCGGAGGCACCAGTGAGGCGTTTTCCAGCGTTTTCACCGTGGCGCGGACGCGGACGAACATGCCGGGCCGCAGCGTCAGGTTCGGATTGGGAATGTGTCCGACGATGTTGATGGTGCCGGTCTGGGCATCCACATTCCTGTCAATGGCTACGGGTTCGCCCTGCATGGGATATTCCGTGCCGTTGGCCAGAATCACGTCAAACTTGAGGTGCTTCTGCTTGGTCAGATTATTGTCTATGGAGTTCAGGAAGTCCCGTTCGCTCACGGAGAAATCCACCCGGATGGGGTCAATGGAGGAAATGGTGGTCAGCGGCGTGGGGCTGGAGGGCGTCAGCAGGTTGCCGATGGAAGGAGTTGCCAGGCCGGCCAGGCCGGAAATGGGGGCTGTAATAGTGGTGAATTTAAGATTGATTTTGGCTTCATCCACCTGGGCTTTTGCCGTGGCGATGGCGGCTTCCGTCTCCTGGACCTGCTGTAGGGCGTCGTCCAGCTGTTTGCGGCTGACGGAACCGGTTTTCACCAGCGGCGTGTAGCGTTCCACGTCCAGTTTGTATTTTTTCAGCGTGGCTTCATATTGTTCCAATCTTCCCTGGGCCTGGTCCAGCGTTGCCTGGAACGGGCGGGGATCAATCTGGAAAAGCACCTGGCCCTTCTTTACATAAGCTCCGTCCCGGTAATCCTTGGAAAGAAGGTATCCCGTGACCTGGGAACGGATTTCGGCATCTTCAGTGCCGCGCAGGGTGCCCACCCATTCCTGCCTGATGGGGACATCCTTCGTGACCAGTTTGGTCACCTGCACTTCGGGAACGAGCGCCGGCGTCTGGGCTGCAGAATCCTTTTCCCCTTCACAGGAAGTTAACATGATCACCGGGGAGCAAAGGAGCAGGGTTGTGGCGGCAAACGTCAAAGGCTTGTTATACATAAATGAATGCGGTTGGTTGCGGCTGGTGCCGGAAGGTGCGGCAAAGCGAAAGAATTTTCTCTTCTTTTTCTTACAAAGTCAACGCAAAGATGTGTTCTGAATTCTGCAAAATATCTGTAACCTCTGAATAATGAAAGGATAATTTAATTAAACAAATGTATAATATGTGGCTTGCCCCTGTGCAGTCCGGAAGCGGCGGCGGCTTGAGGCCCCTTTATTTCAGGATGCCAGCCGTCTTTTGCGGAGCATGGCATCCATGCGCGGTTTTCTGCCCATGAAATCCATGAACTGCCGCATGGGCGGGACCACATATCCTTTTTCCAGAATAGTTTTCCGGAATTTTCCTGCCATTTCCCTCTCCGGTCCTCCGGCCCGTTCAAAGGCTTCAAAAATATCCTTGTCCAGGACTTCCGCCCATTGGTAGGAGAAATAAAAGGAGGCATAGCCCGCAGGGGAGGAAAACAGGTGGTGCGCCGTGCGCAGCTTGCCGGCTCTTTTGAAATCTTTGAAATAATCCATCTCTCCCGCTATGGCGGAATCCACATCATCGAGAGGACTGGCAGAGAAATGTTCCGGTTCCGCATGGACGGCCAGGTCCATCTTCGCGTACAGGAGTTGTCCGGCCAGCGCGAGGGCTGGCGTATTGCCTCGGGATGCGTCCAGAGAGCGCAGCATTTCCTCCGGAATGGGGAGTCCCGTTTTTTCATGCCGGGCGAAACTTTTCAGCACGTCCGGACACCAGCACCAGTTTTCCATGAACTGGGAGGGTACTTCTACAAAATCCCGCGGCACGCTGGTTCCCGCCAGGGAGGGAATGGAAACCCTGGTGAACATCAGGTGCAGCAAATGGCCGAACTCATGGAATAAAGTCCTGACTTCCCGGTGGGACAGCGTCACCGTGTCTCCTGCCGCGGGGGGATGAATATTGAGACAGACCATGCCCAGGCGCGGCTTGCCCGGTGTCTCCGGCGTGGACGGGCTGCCCGTGTCCAGGGTGTTCATCCACGCTCCGGCCCGTTTGTTGTTACGGGAGAAAAGATCCAGATAGAAAGAGCCCAGGAGGTTGCCGTTGCCGTCGTCAATAGTGAAAAAGCGCACATCCGGATGCCAGACCTCCGCGGCTCCGGCGGATTTGTCTGCCGGGATGCCGGAGAGGGTCTGCCGAGCCGGAAGTTCCGTTACCCGGATGCCGTACAAACGTTCCGCCAGGGAAAACAGGCCGTCCAGAACGCGGGAAAGGGGAAAGTAGCGGCGCAGCTCCTCCTGGTCCATCCGGAAGCGTTCTTTTGCCTGGAGATTGGAATAATATGCCACGTCCCAGGGATTCAGACGGGCGTTTTCCTGCCCCGTAAGACGGGCCTTCAGGCAGCGGAGAGTTTCCATTTCACGGAAAAAGGGGGCCTTGATCTTGTCCAGCAGCTCATTGACGAACTTCATGGCGTGTTCCCCGTTTCCCGCCATGCTCTCGCGCAGGGCGTAATCCGGGTACGCCTCATATCCGCATAAATGCGCCTTTTCACGGCGCAGGGACAGGATTTCCCTGATGACGGGTTCCGTGTTGCATGCCCCCGTAGCCAGAGACTGGCGGTGTTCCCATAAATCTTTCCGGCATTCTTCCCGCCGGGCTTTTTCCATGACCCGGGCGGAAGCCGCGGAATCCAGCGTAAATGTCCAGCCCGGATCGGACTGGCCGGGATGGCGCCTCAGAAATTCCTCACGCGCCTGTTGCAGGGAACTTCCGTCTATTCCTTCCAGAAGGGCGGCGTTTCGTACCGTCCAGGTCCAGGATTTCCTGGCGTCCATGTACAAATTGTTGAAACGCTGGGAGGCGAGCGTCAGTTCTCTGTCAATGGCCTCAAGCCGCGCGCGCTTGTCCGGCGGCAGATCCGCGCCGTTGTCCCGGAAGCTCTGCATGCTTAGTTCCATGTATCGTTCCTGCTCAGGGCTCAGATGAGTCTGCCTCAGGCGTTCCTCCGCGGTTTTCAGGTTTTTCCACAGGGCCTGGTCTTTCATGACGGAGGAAAGAAAGGCGGACACGCGGGGGGCAACAGAATCCATGGCGTTGCGCAGTTCCGCGCTGTCGCACAGGCTTTTCAGGACATAGGCCTTGCCCATGCCTTCCTTAAGGAGGTCATTGCTTTTTTCCAACGCTCCGAACGTATTTTCATACGTCATTTCCTCCGGACGGAGGCGGCAGATTTCCTCTACGGATGCCCGGGTGCGGCGCATGGCTTCCTGAATATCCGGTTCCAGCTTGTCCTGAGTCAGCCGGCTCCAGCGGATGGGACGCCTCTTGTCCAGGAAAGGGTGGTCGGAAAAGGCCGCCGTAGAGGGAAGAATCACGGAAAAAAAGAGGAAAAGGAGATAGAAGAACTGTCCGGGCAAGTGCATGGCGGCCATCTTACCGGAAGCCTTTTTGCTCTTCAAGCCTTGCGCTTTTCGTGTCTGCATCCGTGGAAAAGCCGGGGCCCGGTCTTGAACGGTTCCCCGTTTGCATGTATGAACCAAGGGGATGTCCACCAAAATCTTTCTCTATGATACCACGTTGCGGGACGGCGCGCAGAGTGAAGACGTCAACTTGAGCGCGACGGACAAGGTCCGCATCGCCCGCCAGCTGGATTATCTGGGTATGGACTACATTGAGGGCGGCTGGCCCGGCGCCAATCCGGTGGAGACGGAATTTTTCAACGCCATGAGAGGCGTCGAACTAAGGAATGCAAAGCTGGCCGCCTTCGGAAGCACGCACCATCCTTCCCATACCCCGGAGACGGACCCCACGCTGACTGCCCTGGTATCCAGCGGCGCGCGGGTAGCCGCGATCTTTGGGAAGTCCTGCCCCCGCCATGTGGAAGTGGCCCTGGGCGTTTCCCGGGAACGTAATCTGGAAATCATAGGCAATTCCATCTCCTTCCTTAAAAAAAATATGGAAGAAGCCTTTTTTGACGCGGAACATTTTTTTGACGGCTTCAAGCGGGATCCGGAATACGCCCTGGCTGTACTCCGTACGGCCAGGGAACATGGTGCGGACTGCCTGGTGCTGTGCGATACCAACGGGGGCACCATGCCGGAGGAAATCAGCTCCATTATCCGAACGGTCAGGGAACGCCTGCCTCTTGCCTCCCTGGGCATTCACGCCCACAATGATTGTGAACTGGCCGTCGCCAACAGCCTGGCTGCGGTAAACAGCGGAGCCATCCAGGTGCAGGGGACCGTAAACGGAATCGGGGAGCGTTGCGGAAACGCCAATCTTTGTTCCGTCATCCCTAACCTCCAGGTGAAGATGAAAGGCTTTTCCTGCCTCAGCGGCGCCTCCCTGACGCGGCTCAAATCCACCGCCGCCTTTGTCTCGGAAGTATCTAATCTGGCGCCCTTCCGGCGGCAGCCCTTCGTGGGGAACGCCGCTTTCGCCCACAAGGGCGGAGTGCATGTCAGCGCTATCATGAAGGAGGCCTCTTTGTACGAGCACATTGACCCCTCCCTGGTGGGGAACGCCCAGCGCGTGCTGATGACGGAGCAGGGCGGCAAAAGCAATATTCTTTCCCTGTCCCGCACCCTGGGCTTTGAGCTGGAAAAGGGAGACCCCATTCTGGACGTGCTTTCCGCCGCCGTGAAGAAGAATGCCGCGCTGGGTTATGACTACGTGGCCGCCCCGGCCAGCGCGGAGCTTCTCTTCCTGCGGCACATGCCGGACAGCGCCCTGAAGCCGTATTTCAACATCCTGCGCACCGTGGTGCTGACCTCCCGCCATGAAATGGATCCGGACATGATGGTGGAAGCCTCCCTCAAGCTGGACGTTCACGGCAATGTGGAGCATACTGCCGCCGGAGGCTTTGGCCCCGTGCATGCACTGGACCGGGCCCTGCGCCGCGCCCTGACGCGCTGGTATCCAGAACTGGAGCAGATGCATCTCATTGACTACAAGGTGCGCGTGCTTTCCCCCACCCGGACGAACATCCCTGATGCGGAGGATGAAAACGGCACCGGCTCCAATGTCCGCGTGCTTATTGAATCCTCGGACGGCGTCGCCACCTGGACTACCGTGGGCGTTTCCTACAACATTATTGAGGCCAGCCTGGAAGCCCTGGCAGATGCCGTCACGTACAAGCTCTACAAAACGGAACAGGCCAGATGGCGTGCGGAATGCTGATGGGCGGCGATCCTTTCCGGGGGACGTGGGCGGCCCTCATGGCTTTTCCATTTTCGTCCCGTTCCCTTGCGTGGGGCGGGCCGGAAGCTGAAGGGCGGGGAAATTCCCCCCTGCTGGTTGGCAGGCTCTGTATGGGGAGGAAAATGATCAATGAGTTTTGTGAACAGGTCTGGACAGCGTCTGCTTTTTTGAGCCGGTTTATGTTTTCCTGCACCTCATTCGTTTTGGTCAATCACGCTGCCGCGGTTAACGCCGGAGCGCCGTTTTCAACCGGGTTTTTGCCCGGAGAACGGATGCGGAAGCACTGCCGGGCAAATAACGGTATTTTCCCGGCTTTTGCTTACCGGCCGCATCTGCCGGGGAGGGGTAAATAAAACATTGACCCGCCAGCGGGGAAGATTTATGCTGAAATCCTCATTCAACCAGAGGTAGATTACAGCCGTGGAGGACGATATTATTTGTACAGAAAAAATCATTGCGGAACGCAAGACGTTCTTTCTTGATCTCAAACAGAATGCGCGCGGCAAAGTGGTGCGTATTACGGAGAAGGTGAGTTCCAACCGGGACCGGATTATGGTGCCCGCAGAAATTTTGGACGATTTCATCGCCGCTCTCCAGGATATCCGGGAGACACTGAAGCAGCAGGGGGAATAAATTTTTCCCCCTCCTGTTTTCTTTAACCGGTAGCGGGGCTGTGGCCGTCCTGCCGTTCCTTGGTATCCGGGTCATTGGAAATCCGGCGGGCAAAAAGTCGTTTTGTCTGAATTAGGCGTTGTCAAAAGTAAAAAAGGGAGTATTTTTACTCCCCGGTTTTGCCGTCCCCTTTTTTCATATTCCGGAGCATTCTGCATTCCGGAGGCGCGGGGCCGGAATGTTGATGCAACCATGAATATTTCAGATATATGACGACACGACAGGAATTGACTCCGGAATTGATACGGGCTGCGCTGACCACGGTTAAATTTCCGGGATTCAGCCGCGATATCGTATCTTTCGGGCTGGTGAAAAAGATCGACATTGACGCTGAAAACAACGTCACGATTGATCTGGTGATTGAGAGCAAGAATGCGGATATTCCCCGTTACATTTTTGAAGGCGTTCACGGCGTGATGAAGCATTTGCCCGGCGTGAAGCACTGCGACGTCAATATCGAGCATAAGGCTCCGGAAGCTAAAAAAGGAATCAATGACGACCCTTCTACCTGGAAATCCTCCGTTCCCGGCGCCAAGCACGTCATTGCCGTGGCTTCCGGCAAGGGCGGCGTGGGCAAATCCACCGTTTCCGCGAACCTGGCGGTGGCCCTGAGCAAGCTGGGCTATTCCGTCGGACTGGTGGACCTGGATATTTACGGGCCGTCCATGTCCCTGATGTTCGGCACCAAGGAACGCCCCGGAGCCAATGAGAATGACGAATTTCTCCCGGTAACGGCTCATGGCGTGAAACTCCTTTCCATGGGGCTGCTGATTAATGAATCCGATCCTGTAGCGGTGCGCGGCCCCCTGGCGACACGCTACGTCCAGCAGTTTCTGCGCAACGTGGCCTGGGGAGATGTGGATTTCCTGATTCTGGACCTGCCTCCCGGCACCGGAGATATTCAGCTGACCATTGTCCAGACGGCCGAATTGGACGGCGTGGTGGTGGTGACCACCCCGCAGGAAGTGGCGCTGATTGACGCCCGCAAGGCGATCGGCCTCTTTGAACGGGTGGAAACCCCCATTCTGGGCGTGATTGAAAACATGAGTTATTTCCAGTGCCCCTCCGACGGCAAGATTTACCATATCTTTGGAGAAGGAGGCGGAGAACGGGAAGCGGCCAAACTGGGAGTGCCCCTGCTCGGCAAGATCCCGCTGGATATTTCCACCCGCTCCGGAGGGGACGAAGGCCGCCCCGTGGCCCTGGAAGATCCCGGGCAAAATCCGGTTTCCGCCGCGTTCCGCCAGGTGGCTGAACAATGCGCCCGTGTGGTGCTTGACCGCTGAATGTCCCGGGCGGGGCGGAAGGCCCGGTACGGGTAACCCTTAAATTTAAAGCCGGATTGGGGCCTGCCGCTCCGGTCCGGCTTGTTTGCCGGTATGTTCCGGCTCCTTTGAATGAGGAATGCATGGAAGGAAATAAAAAAATGAATAAGACGTGGAATTTGAAGGAGATGAAAAAGCTGATACCGCTGGCTTTTCCGGTGCTGGTGGTCAACCTCTCCATTGTGGGCATGGGGGCGGTGGACGCTATTGTGGCCGGGCGCGCCGGTGTGACGGACATGGCCGCCGTGGCCCTGGGGTCTTCCGTGTACCTGCCCGTGGCTCTCTTCGCCTGCGGCGTGCTGATGATCATCGGCCCCGTGATTGCCAACATGCGGGGGAAAAGCCATGAAAGCCGCGTGGGCTACATGACCAACCACGGCCTGTGGCTGGCGTTGATGCTCAGCCTGGTTTCCATGCCGGTCATTTATGTGCTGAGAAATGTGTTCGGCTGGATTTCCGATGACGCCGCCATGTGCCGGATGGCTTCCGCCTACATGTCCGCCATTATGTGGGGGCTTCCCGCCAACCTGGGGTTCGTGGCCCTGAAGAGCCTGAACGAGGGCTCCAACATGACGCGGCCCGCCATGTACGTGGGATTGTGCGGCCTGCTGCTCAACATTCCCCTGAACTACATGTTCGTCTTCGGCATGTACGGTTTCCCCCGCATGGGCGGAGCAGGGTGCGGCGCGGCCACGGCAGTCATTTTCTACATTGAATTCCTGCTGATGTTCCTGCTGGTTTACTTCAATCCCAAGCACAGGCCGTACCGCAGGCACATCATTTCCTGGCGGCGTCCTACGCCTTCCGTCATCACGCACCTGGTGCGTCTGGGCGTGCCGATAGGCGTTTCCCAGCTGTGCGAGGTGATGCTCTTCTGCGCGGCGGCTCTGGTGCTGGCTCCGCTGGGAGAGACGCAGGTGGCGAGCCACCAGATTGCCGGAAACGTGGGCGGCCTGGTGTTCATGCTCCCGCTCTCCGTAGGGCTGGCGGCTTCCATCCGCGTGGCGTACCATCACGGCAGGAATGACCTGGCAGGCACCAGATCCGCCATTCTGTCCTCCTACGTGCTGGTGCTCACCATCTGCCTGTGCACCTTTGGAGGCATCACCCTGTTCCGCGAGCAGATTGTGCACCTGTACAATGACTCGGAGCTGATTGTCAGCACGGCTTCCGTCCTGCTGGTTCTGGCGGCGGCCTACCAGCTTCCGGACTGTTTGCAGGTGCTCTCCGTCGGGGTGTTGAGAGGGTTCCGGGACACGGCGTCCATTACCTTCATTACGTTCTTCTCTTATTGGATAGTAGGATTTCCGGCGTGCTACATCCTCGCCCGTACGGACTGGATTGTCCCGGCCATGGGAGCGCGGGGCATCTGGACGGGATTCATCATCGGCCTGTCCGTAGCGGCGGTGCTGCTGCTCTGGCGCGTAAGGCGCACCACCAGGCGGGAATTCGCCCTGATGAGGCAGGAGGGATTAAGGGAAAGTTGAGCTTCCGGAACACTTTCTTTCCGCGGGATAAATGCGGCGCTTCAGAAGGTGAACATGGCAGGAAGCATGGTGGGACGTGCGTCTACTGTGCTTTCACGATGTAATGACGGCGTGCGGGAAATGAATCCCCACGTCATCATTATTGAATTATGTCTATTACAATTACCAATCCGGAAGGCCGGAACGTTGAATTCAAGGACCAGCGGGGGCCGACTTGCGGTCTCTACGCCTTGTCCTTTGTCCTGGAATATCTTTATGATATTAAAATCCCCGCCACGGCAGACGGGGACAAGACCGGGGAATCCCTGAGGAACAAGTTCAAAAAGGGCGGGAAAACCGTTATTGGAGAATTATATGACGCTACTTCAAGCATGGCCGATTATATCAAGGCGCTTGACCCGTCCAAGATCACGTGTCAGTCTGTTGCCTGTGACGCCGCTGCCATCATTGAAACTCTGAATGATGGAGGCCTCTGCATGGTACCTTTCTGTGTCAATGCTGAAGGCTACCCCGATAATTCTGGAATTCACGCCCATTGGTGCGTTTTACTGGATGTCCGGGAAGAAGCCGGAACCGCAGTTGCCTGTCATTGGGGCAAGGATCATGTTTTTAACTTGAGCCAATTGGAGGAAAGCAACAAAGCCATCAAGGATGTGGAAGAACAGTATTGGGGTAAAATTCCTGCCGCCTCTTATTCTTTTTCCATTCCCATTGAGGGATTGAATTATGTTCAGTGCAAAACAAATACAGATACTTCCTGTAAATGTGAGTACCCTTTCCCGTTCCCCATCAAGCCTGGTTCCATCAAGAGTATTCCGGCAAAGCCTCTCAGCCAGACGCTGGCCGGAAAGATGCTGGTTTTTAGGAATAACGGGAGCTGTGACGAAAACGCCGTTTCTCATTAAACAGTAAAAACAGCAAAGCGGGCGGTCCCTTTCATGGAGGGAACCGCCCGCAAACGGTTTGAGCAGATGCTTCGGAGATTTTAGCCGATGCGTTCCACTTTCACGGAGTGGGACTGGCCGTTGATGATGATGGTCAGGTCACGGGAACCGGAAGGGCCGCTTACCCTGGCGGTGATGCCGTTGTCAATGACGGTCATGGACGGCGCGGCCGCCGGAGCCGCGGCGGGAGCGGTGTTTACCTGCACGGGGGCTTTTTCCTTAGGTTCCGGCTTTTTGTAGAAGTCTTCCACCTGCTGCGGGAACATGGCGTAGATGACGCAGTGTTCGTCGTCCGTGGGGAGCCCCTTTTCCGCAAGCTTCCTGCGCAGGTCTTCCATGCCGGGCTTGATCAGGTCCGCCGGGCGGCAGGTAATCGGTTCCTTGCCCATCTTTTCCGCGCAGAGTTTCTGCACTTCCGGGTCCACGGGGGCTGAGGTGCGGCCGTAGTAGCCCAGGGCAATGTCCGCCGCCTGGGGGGTGATATTCTTCCAGCGGCCGAACTTGACGTTCAGCATCGCCTGCACGCCTACGATCTGGGAGGTGGGGGTCACCAGCGGAATCCAGCCCAGAGCCTTGCGGACTACCGGGATTTCCGCGAATACTTCCTCAAATTTGTCTTCCATGCCCTGTTCCTTGAGCTGGGTGCGGAAGTTGGAAAGCATGCCGCCGGGCACCTGGTAGCGGAGCGTGTCGGAGTCCACCACTTCGTTGCGGTGGGAGGCGAATTTGCCCAGGCCTTCATAGACGGGTTTGAGCATTTCGGAGACTTCAATGAGCTTGTCCGTGTCGTAATCCGGCTTGCGGGGGTTGCCGTTCAGCAGGGCAAGCATGCGCAGGCAGTCCGGCTGGCCCGTGCCGTTGGCGAAGGGGGAGATGGAGACATCGCACGCGTCCACTCCGGCGTCAATGGCGCTGAGGTAGGTGGAGGCTCCGAGGCCGGCGGTGTCATGCGTGTGGATCCAGACGGGAATGTTCAGGTCTTTCTTCAGGGCGCTGACCAGTTCCTGGGTGACATACGGAGGAATGAGGCCGGCCATATCCTTGATGACGATGGCGTCCGCCCCCATGTCCGCGAGTTCCCGCCCCATGTCCACAAACGTCTGTGTGGTGTGCACGGGAGAAGTCGTGTAGCAGATGGTGCCGTGGGCCTGCGCTCCGGCTTTCTTGGCGGCGCGGATGGAGGTTTCCATGTTGCGCGGGTCGTTCACGCAGTCGAAAATGCGGAAGATGTTCATGCCGTGCTTGGCGCTCATGGCGACAAAGGCTTCCACCACGTCGTCCGCATAGTTGGTGTAGCCCACGATATTCTGGCCGCGCAGCAGCATCATGTGCGGCGTCTTGGGGGCCGCTTTTTTCAGGGCGTCCAGCCGGTCGAAAGGCCATTCTTTCAAGAAGCGCAGCCCGGCGTCGATGGTGGCGCCGCCCCAGGTTTCCAGGGCGCTGAAGCCCATGGAGTCCAGAATGGGGGCGATGGGCAGCATGTCTGCCGTCTTCATGCGTGTTGCCGCCAGGGATTGATGCCCGTCGCGCAGAACGGTGCAATTGAATGTAACAGGATTCATTATTTAGTTAACTGTTGTTAAAAATTGAAGAGGTGGCTTCTGGAGGGTGATTTTCTCACAGCCTCCCTTGCAGGTCAAGCATACAACAGCGGATTCGCCGGAAGAACTACTGGACGGGGGCCGTCAGCCGCGCCAGGTTGCAGAGCATTTTGAAACCCAGGGATTTGTTGTTGTAATCCGCCAGGGATTCCCTCTTGGAGGAGGAAAAATCCTGCTCCAGCATGGCTTTTACTTCCGCGCAGGCGGAAGGGGAATGGATAACGGCGGTGATTTCAAAGTTCAGGGCCAGGGAACGGTTGTCCAGATTGGCGGTTCCCACGGTGGCTATGTCATCGTCCATCAGAACCACTTTCTGATGCAGGAACCCCTTTTGATAGGCCCAGAGCTGGATGCCGTATGTGTCCAGGTCCCGAAGGAAAGTAAAGGAGGACAGTTTCACCAGAATATGGTCCGCCCGCTCCGGGCGCAGGATGCGCACGTCCACATTCCGCAGGGCCGCCGCCTGCAGGGCGGCCATGACTCCCTCGTCCGGGACGAAGTAGGGAGTGGATATCCAGAGCCGCCGGGTGGCGCTGTTCGCCAGGGCGATGAGCGCGGTTTTCCAGGCGGGAATGACGTCTGCGGGACCGGAGGGCAGGATGAGCAGGGTTTCATCCTCCGGCTGGGGCGTGATTTCCCACCGGAGGCGGGGGAGGGAAGAGGGGCCGCATTTCAGCATGGCCCAGTTCCAGTCTTCCAGAAAGCTGATTTGCGTTTGCTGGACGGAAGGACCTTCAAGCTGAACAAACGTGTCGCGCCAGTAGCCCAGAGCGCCCTTGCCCAGGTATTCCCTGCCTATATTCATGCCTCCGACGAAGGCGGTGGAGCCGTCCACCACCACCAGTTTCCGGTGGTTGCGGAAGTTCAGCCGCAGGATGTTGCTCAGGAAATGGCGCTTCCCGTTGAAAGGCTCAATGTTCACTCCTGCCTTCCGCAGGGCGGAAATGTAACCGGGCGGGAGCTTGTGGGAGCCGATTTCATCGTACAGCATGTAGATGCGGATGCCGGCCCGGGCCCGTTCAATCAGCAGGTCTTTCAGGTTTTGGCCCACGGAGTCATTTTTGATGATGAAGAATTCAATCAGGATGTAATGCTCTGCGTTCTTGATGGCGTCATAAATGCGCGGGAAAGCGTTGGCCGCGTCAATAAGCAGGCGGCAGGAATTGCCGCGGCAGACGGGCAGCCGCACGATATTGGAAAGCGTGTGCATGATTTTCCCCGCCGTGTCTGATGACTGTACGGCATACGGAACCATGCAGTTTGTAATTTTATCCGTCAGTTCCCCCCATGCGGATTCGGGATCCGTCTGGCGGCGGCGCGTTTCCACATATCCGCTGAATCTCCGGCGTCCCAGGATCAGGTAAAAGGGGACGGCAATATATGGAAATGCCAGCAGGGAAATGAGCCACGCGATTGTTCCCTGAGGCGTGCGCGTATGGAGCAGGGCCGGAACCAGGCAGAAGGCGCCTGCAATATGGCAAAAGGCGGCAAATCCCAAATATGGCTCTTCAGGAATGATCATGGAACGGAAAACCGGAAAAGATGCGGGGAGGAAAACGGCGGAGAGAGGTGAAAAGGCTGGCTTTTGGAGCTGGAGATGATACTAAGGTGGCGCATGCTCGTATTATCACGGGTTCAGGGATTAGAAAAGCGTAATTTAAGGGAATGAAGCAGTATTTGGCACTTTTGGAGGATGTTTTGACCAATGGGGCGGGGCGGGAGGACCGTACCGGGACGGGCACCATCGGCGTGTTCGGGCGGCAGAGCAGGTATGACCTGCGCGACGGTTTTCCATGCCTTACTACCAAAAAGCTTCATTTGCGCTCCATCATTTATGAGCTGCTCTGGTTCCTGAAAGGGGATACCAATATCAAGTTTTTGAAAGACAACGGCGTCAGCATCTGGGATGAATGGGCTGACGAAAACGGGGATCTGGGACCCGTGTACGGCGCGCAGTGGCGCTGCTGGCCGGGAAACGACGGCAAACCCATTGACCAGATTGCCAGACTGGTTGACGGCCTGAAACATAATCCCTGGTCCCGGAGGCACATCGTCAGCGCGTGGAATGTAGCCCTGGTGGATGACATGGCCCTCCCTCCGTGCCATTCCCTGTTTCAGTTTTGCGTGATTCCCGCCCGGCCGGGAGAAGAAAAGCACGGACTTTCCCTCCAGCTTTACCAGCGCAGCGCGGATCTTTTTCTGGGGGTTCCCTTTAACATAGCTTCCTATGCTCTGCTGCTGCTTATGACCGCCCAGGTATGCGGATATGAAGCCCGGGAATTCATCCATACGTTCGGGGATCTGCACCTGTACCGGAACCATCTGGATCAGGCGAGGGAACAGCTTTCCCGCACGCCCCGTCCTCTCCCGGTCATGAAGCTCAACCCGGAGGTAAAAACCATTGACGGATTCCAGTATGAGGATTTTGAGCTCGTGGGGTATGATCCCCTGCCGCACATCAAGGCTCCTGTCTCCGTTTAGCATATTTATTACTTAATCCATCATGTCACAGCCCGTTATTTATACAGGAGTGGTCGCCATGGCTTCCGACCGCGGCATTGGTTACCAGGGGGCGCTCCCCTGGCATTTGCCGGACGATCTCAAGATGTTCAAGCGCATCACGACGGGGCACCCTGTGCTGATGGGCCGGAAAACGTATGAGAGCATAGGCAGGCCTCTTCCCGGCAGGCAGAATATCGTGCTGACCCGTGACCCGGCATGGACGGCGGAAGGCGTGCAGGTGATTCATTCCGCAGGGGAGCTGGAGTGTCTGGAATTGATGGATCCGGAGATCATGGTTATCGGGGGGGCGGAGATTTTTTCCCTGATGATGCCGGCCATGTCCCGCATGTGGGTCTCCAAAGTAAAAGGTAAATATCCGGCAGACACTTTTCTTCCTCCGTTTGAGAGCCGGCTGGCGCATGCCGTCCTGAAGGAACGGTTTGAAGATTTTGACCTGTATTTGTACGAGCGGGTCAAATAGCCGTTCTTTTCCGTAACTCCGCGGGAGGCGCTGAAGCATAAAAAAGAAAAAGACGGGGCGGCCCTGGCCGCCCCGTCCTTCATAGAGCAGTTTTCCTTTACATTTATTCCGCCTTTCTGGCAAACAGGCCTTTCACCCATTCGCGGTAGCGCTGAAACATGGCGTACAGGGCCGGAATGAACAGAATACCCACCAAAGTAGCGAGAATCATGCCGTAAAAAGTGGAGATGCCAATGGCTTTACGGCTTGCCGCGCCCGCTCCGGAGGCGATTACCATGGGGAATACCCCGATGATGAAGGATATGGCCGTCATCATCACGGCGCGGAAGCGCTGCCGGGCCCCTTCCAGGGCTGCTTCCTGGATAGGAACGCCGCGCTCCCGTTCCATCTTGGAGAATTCCACCATCAGAATGGCGTTTTTCCCGGCCAGGCCCACCAGCATCACCAGACCGAGCTGAGCGTAAATGCTCAGGGGCGTGTTGCAGATAATCAGGCCGAGCAAAGCGCCCAACAGGGCCACGGAGACGGAGACAATGACGGAAATGGGCACCGTCCAGCTTTCATATTGCGCCACCAGGAACAGGTAGCCGAAGAGCAGGGCCATACCCATCAGCAGGACGATTTTTCCGTCGTTCTGCCGTTCCTGATAGCTCATGTCCGTCCAGGTGATGGAGTAATTTTCCGGCAGCGGGATAGCCTCAATCTGGTTCATCAGCTCGCCGCTGCTGACGCCGGGTTTTGCCTGGGCGGTTATTTCTGCGGACATGAGCTGGTTGAAACGGGATATTTGCCGCGGCCCCACCATGTAGGACAGGGTTGCTACGGAACTGAGCGGCACCATCTGGCCCTGATCGTTCTGAATGTAGGTGTTCATGATGTCATTGATGGTGGTGCGGTCTTCCGCCGCAGACTGCATCTTCACCTTGAACGTGTAGCCGATCAGGTTGAAATCATTGATGTACATGGAGGCCAGCTTGCTTTGGAGCGTCGTGAAGATGCGGCTGACGGGCACATGCATGCTCTGCGCCTTTTCACGGTCGATGTTCAGGAAAAGCTGGGGGGTGTTCGCCTCATACGCGCTGCGGGCATACATGGTTCCCGGCAGTTTGTTGATTTTGTCCAGCAGGTCGTTGGTCACCCGTTCCAGGTCCTTGGGGGTTTCTTCACCGCTGGCCTGGAGCATGAAGGAGACGCCGCCTGTCAGGCCCAGCCCCATGATGGCGGGCGGACTGAATACGGTGGCCTTGGCCGCCGGAATTTCGTCACACAGGATGGAAGCTTTCTGCATGATGGAATCCAGGGAGAGCTCCGGCGTTTTGCGTTTGTCCCAGGGGTCAAGCTGGGCGATGCACATGCCCAGGTTTTCCCCGTTGCCGCCCATGAAGCTGAATCCGGAAGTGGAGGAGACCTGACGCACGCCGGGGATGCTCATCAGCTTCTGTTCCGCACTGCGCATAGCCTGTTCCGTACGGCCCAGCGTGGCGCCCGGGGCCAGCTGGATATCGCAGAACACGGTGCCCTTGTCTTCCGGCGGGAGGAAGGATTTGGGAACGGTCTCAAACAATTTCCAGTTGCCGGCCAGGACGGCCGCCAGCAGAATCAGCGTGAGCCACGCGCGGCGCACCATGATGCCGGCGCATTTGATATAGCTTTTCCGAGCCCATTCCAGCGTGGCATTGAAGGGGCGGAAGAGGCTGAACCTGCTCTGTTTCTTTTGTTTTCTTTTCAGAAGCAACACGCACAGGGCGGGGCTGAGCGTCAGGGAATTGATGGCGGAAAGGCAGAGGGCCACGCACATGGTCACGGAGAATTGCATGTAAATGTTCCCCACCATGCCGCCGAAGAAGGCGATGGGCACATAGATGGCCACCGTTACCAGCGTGGTGGCGATGATGGCGCCTGTAATCTGGTGCATGCTCTTCTTGGTGGCTTCTTCCGGAGAAAGATCCTCCGTTTCCAGAATGCGCATCGTATTCTCCACCACGATGATGCCGTCGTCCACCAGGGATCCGATTACCAGAATAAGGCCGAACATGGTCAGCACATTGATGGAAAAGCCCAGGGGCAGCAGGATGGCGAAGGTGCCTATCAGGGAGACGGGAATAGCGAGCGCCGGAATGAGCGTGGCGCGCCAGTCCTGCAAGAACAGGTACGTGATGCCCACCACCAGAATCAGGGCGATGACAAGCGTTTCCACGATTTCCGCCATGGTGGCGGAAATGTATTGCGTGGGGTCGTAGCTCACGACGTAGCTTACGCCTTCCGGAAAGCGTTTTTCCAGCTTCTCCAGCGTGTCTTTCACGCCGTTCATGGCTTCCAGGGCGTTGGCGTCGTCCAGGCGGTACACGGCCATGTTCACGGAGTCTTCCCCATTGTTGCGGCTGCTGCCCGTGTAGGTTTCCGCGCCCAGTTCAATACGGGCGATGTCGTCCAGCCGGGTAACGTGGCCGTCCTGGCCCGTGCGGACGATAATCTTGCTGAATTCCTCCACGGTCTGCAGACGTCCGGTGACGTTTACCTTGTATTGAATGAAGTTATTTTCCCCTTCCGAGCCGATGGAGCCGGCCGCGGCCTGAACGTTCTGCGCCTTGATGGCGTTGGAAACGTCATCCGGCGTGATATTCAGGGCGGACATGCGCAGGGCGTCCAGCCAGATGCGCATGCTGTAGTTTTTTTCCGGCATCAGGTTGACGGCGGAGATCCCCGGTACGCGGGCGACCTCATCCTTCACCCTGGTTTTGACGAAGTTGTTCAGCTCCAGGGAACTCATGCTGGTGGACCGGAAGGCGAAGAAGCCCAGGATGTCAGAGGAGCGTTTCTTGATTTTGATGCCCTGGTCCGTCACCTCCTTGGGAAGTTTGTATTCCACCCGTTTCAAGGCGTTCTGAACGTTCACCATGTTGATGTCCGAATTCGTGCCGCTCTTGAACGTCAGGGACAGGGAATAGCCGCCGGTGTTATCCGACTTGGAGGAGAAATAGAGCAGGTTTTCCAAACCGTTGAGTTCTTCCTCAATGGGGGAGGCCAGCGTCTCCATCACCACCTGGGCGCTGGCGCCCGTATAGGTGGCCTGCACGTTGATGCTGGTGGGGGCGATTTCCGGATACTCCGCAATGGGGAGCTGGTTCAGGCAGATGCCGCCCGCCAGCATCATCAGGATGGCGATGACGATGGCGAATTTGGGGCGTTTGATAAACAGGTCCGCAATCATGGGTAGGCTCAGTTTTGAACGGAATATACCGGATCCACCTTGGCGCCGGGACGCACCTTGTGCATGCCGTCGATGATGACGACTTCACCTTCCTTGACTCCGGAACTGAAACACTGTTCGTTATTGACCGTGTTGCCCAGCGTAACGTCCCGGCGTTCCACGACGCCCTGGTCGTTGACGATGTAAACGTAGCTCTTGTAGGCATCGTGCATCACGGAGGAAATGTTGGCCGCCGGGAAGCGGTCCACGTTTTTCTTGGAAAGATTAACCGTGACTACGCCGCCGGGCGTCAGCACATCTTCCGGATTGGGGAATTTGGCCCAGACATTCAGGGTGTCCGTGGTCGTCTGGACGGTATTGTCCGTCATGAAGATTTTGCCCGGCTGGTCGTATGCCTTGCCGTTGGCGAGGTTGACGGACACAAGGGCGTCTTTCTTCATATTCTCCTGGGTGCCGAACAGGGAGAGAAAGTCGCGTTCGCTGATAGGGAACTTCACATACACCTCATCAATGCCCGTAATGGTCACCAGGGAACCGGAAGTGGGGGTGATGTAATTGCCCGTGGAAAAAGTGACGCGGCCCGTGCGGCCCGTGATGGGTGCCGTAAGCCTGGTATAATTAAGGTCATCCTTCGCTACCGTAATGGCGGCATTTGCGGACTGGATTTCCGCTTCCAGGGCATGCATGGTACTCTTGGCGTTTTCCACCGTATCCATGGAGACGGATTTGGAGGCCAGCAGCCTGTTATAGCGTTCAAAACTGTTTTTGGCGTAAAGCAGTTTGGCTTCAAGCTGGGCTTTTTTGGCTACCGCTTCCTCCACGGCCGCCCTGTAACGCGTGTCCTCAATCTCAAACAGGAGATCTCCCTTCTTCACGACCTTTCCTTCCCGGAAACGGGTGGCTACGATGTTGCCGGAAACGCGGGGCTGAACGGTCACCCGGTCAATGGCTTCCACCTGGCCGATGTACTTCTTGTTCACCGCGCTGTCAATAGCGGCGGCTTTTTGGACGAGCACGGTGCTGGGCTTGGCCGCACTCCCCCCCGGCGCTCCCTGGGAATAACCCGGAACCAACAGAGAAAAAAGCAGGCCGGAGCCGGCCAGCAGGCGGAGGGGCGCCTTCCGATGATGCGTGTGTTTTTTCATATGGTATTATTTATTGTAAACGTGGTTGTAAAGAGTATCCACAATGCGGCAGAAATTTTCCTTGTCCTCTTGCGACAGAATGCTGAACAGGGTATCCAGTTTTTCCTTCATGCCGTTGAAAAGCATCTGGAACCTGGATTCGCCTTCCTCGGAAAGGCGGATGCAAAGGGAACGCCTGTCGCGGGGATTTTCCTTGCGGTCGAACAGGCCTTTCTTCACCATGCTGTCCACCAGCAGGGAGGTGGAGGGAATGCTCATGCGGAGATAATGGGCGAGCTCTTTCAGGGGAATGCCTTCCTGTCGGTTGGTCATCAGGCGGTTCAGGGCGCCCAGTGCGTTCATCTGCCGGACGGAAAGCCCCATGATTTTCTGGTAATGGTTCTGGTCCACCTCATTCAGATTATCTCTTTTGAATTGGTGAAGGATTGTCTCGAATTGGTGAACGGAGGCAGTGATATCCGCGGCAGTCTGAAGCATGGGGGTGTTATGTCAAAACCGGTTAATTGTTGTCAAACTAAAACAAATAAAGTTGGGAAGTTGTTACTGTATTGAAATAAATCAGGAAACTGAAAAATTACGGTTTCTTCACCGTACAAACCTCCGGCGGTTGCAGAAGTTGCAAAAAAAGTCTTTTTTTCTTGTCACCGGGGTATAAGGCGTGTATAAGCCTCCACGTCCCCGCCGCAAGTCAGGGACGGCATCCAAGGTCATGGAGCGGTAGCTCAGTTCGGTTAGAGCGCCAGCCTGTCACGCTGGAGGTCGCGGGTTCGAGCCCCGTCCGCTTCGCCACCTTGTTCAGAAGAAACAGCCGCCTCCGGGCGGCTTTTTTGCGCCCGGCTTGTTTCTGTTCCCGCTTCCGCTTGCTGTTTCAGGGAAATCGTCCGGGAGACGAGCGTGCTTGATTTAGGGGCAATCTTCCCTCATGATGTCGGCATGATTCTGGAACTGCACTCCCCGCTGGACATGCATCTTCACCTGAGGGACGGCGATATGCTGAAGCTGGTCGCCCCGTTAAGTTCCGCCTCCTTTGCCGGGGCGGTCATCATGCCCAACCTGGTGCCTCCGGTGGCTGATGCGGAAGCGGTGCAGGCTTACCGGCAGCGGGTGCTGGACGCTTGCGGAGGCGATGTGTTCCAGCCGTACATGACGGCATTTTTCCGCTCCTATTCCGAAAAGGAATTGTTCCGGCTCAAAGAACTGGTGTTCGGCATCAAGCTGTACCCGGCAGGGGCCACCACGAACAGCGAGGGCGGCGTGAAGGCCATGAAGGACGCAGAAGCCACCCTGTCCATCATGCAGGAAATGGGCATTCCTCTGCTGGTGCATGGCGAAAGCCACGGCTTCGTGATGGACCGGGAGGCCGAATTCCTGAATGTTTACCGTGATTTGGCCATGCGTTTTCCCCGGCTGACTATCTGCATGGAACACATTACCACGGCCGCCGCCGTACAGTTGCTGGACGAATTTGAAAATCTGGCCGCCACGGTAACCCTTCAACATCTTCTCATTACTTTGGACGATGTTGCCGGAGGCATGCTGAAGCCGCATCTGTTCTGCAAGCCGATCGCCAAAAGGCCGGAAGACCGGGAAGCCCTGTTGAAGGCTGCCCTTTCCGGGCATCCCCGCCTCATGTTCGGCAGCGACTCCGCCCCCCATCCCATCCATGCCAAGGAAGCGTGCGGATGCGCCGCCGGCGTATTCACTGCCCCCATCGCTCTCCCGCGCCTGGCGGCTCTGTTTGACGAACACGGAGCCCTGGACCGGTTGCAGGGCTTTGTTTCCGGCCATGCCTGCGCTTTGTACGGTCTGAAGCCTCCTGCCAGGACGGTCCGTCTGCAGCGGCGTGAAATGCTGGTTCCGGACGCTTACGAAGGGCATGGTCAGAAAGTGGTGCCGATGGAGGCCGGATGCACTATTCCCTGGAGCCTGATGTGAGTGGCTTCTCCATGAAAAGATGACAGAAAGCAATTTAAGGGAATCGTCTTTATACTGGATATTCCCGGCGATCTCACTACAATCCCTGCTCATGGATCGGATTCGCGTTTATACGGGTGGAGTGGCTTCCTGTAATGGTTACCTCTTCAAGACGAGGGATAACACTTACGTGGCGGTGGACGCTCCGTCCGGCTTCGCGGACTGGATTTATTCCAAAAAGCCCGATATCATCATCACGGACCTTCTCATTACCCACCAGCATTTTGACCATGTGGAGGACGCCTGCCGCATGCGCCAGATTTTCGACTGCCGCATTCATGCCGGGCATTCCTATGATGAAGGCCTGACGCTGGAAAAAATGGCTCGCGACGCATGGGGGCTTCCCCTGAATGTTCAGCCGTTTGTCGTGGATGAAATACTCACTCCTGACATTCACACGGCGAACTGGGGCGGCCTGTTGTGGCATCTCCACCAGGTGCCCGGCCATTCTCCGGACAGTATTGTTTACGATTTGCCGGATGAAGGAATCATGTTCACGGGCGACGTCATTTTTGCCGGCTCCATCGGGCGGACGGATCTTCCGGGGGGAAACCTGCGCCTGCTGAAACAGGGCATTGAAAAGAAAGTGCTCAACCAGCCCGCCACGACTATGATTTTTCCGGGACACGGGCCGTATACCACCGTAAAGAACGAACTGCTGACCAATCCGTTCATCTCCTGACTGCGGTTCCTGCGCCGCTGTGCGGAACCGTGCTCTACTCTTTAGCAAGCATACAAAATCAATGTTATTTTCAGAATTAGGTTTATCGGAACCCGTCTTGAAGGCGGTGGAGAAATGCGGTTATGAACACCCCACCCCCATTCAGGAGCAGGCCATTCCCATTATTCTGGAAGGCAGGGACCTCATTGGAGCCTCCCAGACGGGAACGGGGAAAACCGCCGCTTTTGCCCTCCCTCTGCTGACGAAGCTTCAACCCATCGGCAAACCTCAGATACTGGTGCTGGAACCCACCCGTGAACTGGCCGACCAGGTGGCGGAAGCCTTTGCCGAATACGGTGAATTCACCGGTTTGAAAGTAGCGTTGCTGTACGGCGGCGTAGGGTACGGAAAGCAGACGGAAGACCTGAAAAAAGGGGCAGATATCGTCGTGGCCACCCCCGGCCGTCTGGTGGACCACTTCTACCGCTGTACTATGCGCTTCGGAGCAGTCAAGGCCCTGGTCCTGGATGAAGTGGACCGAATGCTGGACATGGGGTTCCTGCCTATTGTTCGTAAGATCGTCAACCTCTGTCCGTGGGAAGGAAGGCAAACCCTCTTCTTTTCCGCCACCATGCCTCCGGTCATCGCGGGGTTTGCCAAGTGGTGCCTGACGGATCCCGCGGAAGTCACCATCGCCCGGCGTGAAGTGGCCGCCACCATCAGCCATGCCTTTTATCCGGTGGCTCTGGACCAGCGGGATGAACTGCTGCTGGCCCTGCTCAAGGGAACGGATTTCCGTTCCGTCATGATCTTCACCCGTACCCGCAAGGAGGCGGACGCAGTATGCGGCATGCTCAAGCATCATGGTTACCGCGGGGAAGTGGCCGTCATGCACTCCGATATTCCCCAGAAGGAGCGCATGGAGGCACTTAAGGGATTCAAGAGCGGAAAATACGATATCCTGGTGGCTACGGATGTGGCGGCGCGCGGCATTGACATCAGCGGCGTGACCCACGTCATCAACTACCGCGTTCCGGAAAATGCGGAAGACTACGTGCACCGCATCGGACGTACCGGCCGTGCGGAAGCTTCAGGGGATGCGTTCACGATCATGACGGCGGATGAACTGGACTTTGCTACGGCTGTGGAAAACTTCATCGGGAAACCCATTGAGCGTAAAAAACTGGACGGTTTCAGCTACACGTATACCGCCCTGTTGGAAGACAAGCCCGTCAAATCCGTCCGCAAGCCCAAACCCGCAGGTTCCAAGCGCCGCAGGCGCTAAGGAGGGGGAAACATGATGTTTCTCTCTGATGGAATGAAGATCACCCATGCGCATTCTTGCCATAGACCCGGCCATCCGTAACACGGGATATGCCGTGGTGGAGGGCGACTACCGGCGCGCGCGCGCCCTGGACTATGGAACGCTCTCCATTCCCCGGAGTGTGCCCCAGTCCGGCTGCCTGCTTGCCATCAAACAGCATCTGGGCAATCTCATTGACAAATGGAATCCGGATGAAATGGCGGTGGAGCGCATCATCTATGTCCAGTCTCATCAGACGGCCATCACGATGGGAGCGGCCAAGGCGGCCGTGGTCATTGCCGCGGCGGAAGCCGGGCTGCGTATTATGGAGTATTCCCCCAAAAGCGTGAAACTCTCCGTCGTAGGGCGCGGGGCCGCTCAAAAAACTCAGGTCGCCTTTATGGTGCGGGCTCTTTTGGAACTCCGGGAAACACCGGAATCCGATGCCGCCGACGCTCTGGCGATCGGCCTCACCCACCTCTTCTCAGCAGACCCTTTGAAGGCCCATATGATGGATAGAAAATATATTTAGCAGTGCTGAAAGATGATTGTGAAAATCCGTACTTACAGTCCGCGGATTGAAATCTGACCATCCGTCGCTACTCTTTAACCGCTGATTCAAGCCTTCAGGGTTTGAACGTTCTCCCTTTCCCGTCCTGCCACGCCTTAATCAGGGAGGCATACATTTTATTGAGCTGTTCCAGGGTAGCTACACGGAATTCCACGGTATTCGTATTCGGGTAAGCCTTTGCGACGGTTGTATCCGGGTCAATGCTTCCTCCCGTCGTCCGGTTGACGGCGCCGGCCCCAAGCTCCTTCGCCCGGTCAGTCACATTCTTGATGGCGTTAATGCCGGAATGTTGCCCCAGCGTTTCCAGATAATAAAACTTGGTGGGCGTATTCCCCAGGGTAATCAGCGTCACTTCATACACCATGCAGGCATTGTCCAGAATATACTTATGCTGCGCCACCGCTACAATCCGGCTGAGATGCACCACATACTGCCCCTCCGGAAAATTGCCTATCCAGAACTGGCTCTGGTTGTAGTCATCCGTGGACGGGACGGCGGCTCCTTTCCTGGACTGGGCGGAAAGAGGTACGGCTGCGCAAACAAATAGTGTTAAAACAGGAAGGAAAAATCGTTTCATGATTTTCATTTAATATTAGCCCTTACCATATGGGAAGAAAAATCGTTGAAGGTTGCGGAGAGAGAATATGCGCATCCCTTGATAAATAGTCATTCCTTTTTCAACTGCTCCCTTGCGCCGGAATACATGGCTGTTGTTTCCGGATGAAAAACTGAAATGCGCGTCAAGAGGCAATGAGATCAGGGTGCTATGACATGAAAGTTCCCATGGAACTTATCCATGCATCCGAGCAGTTCCCTGAATTTATCCGTATTGCCTTCAATTTTAATCATGCCTTTGTCCAGAGCTGTCTTTAATGGCATGGCGCGCATGACAACCAGGGCGAAGTGAAGCCTGTCTCCGGTAATGACTGCGTCGGGGTGTTTGACCGGTTTTCCTTCGCGGTACATCAGTACTCCGTTTTCAATCCAGAAACCATATGATCTTCCATTTTGGGCAATCCAGTTAAAAGCCAGTTTTTTCCCTTTGGACTTTTCGCTATTCAGGCTGACGCCCAGATAGTCGAACAGCAATTCCGGAGTCAGCGCAGATAAAGTATCCGTCAAGAAAAGTTCACGGGAGTTTTTAAGCAAACCGATTCCCGATCCGCCGGCGTTGACGGGAGTTTCATTGTTCCGGAATACGGATTCCGTCTGATACCCGGACTGTTTCAACATATTTCTTATCAGATTCCTTATGTTTCCGCTTTTTAGATCGGTAAACACAACGTGCCTCAATGTCCCGGCGTCTTGACGATCGCCCTTTTGCCCGGTGATTTCCGGAGAACTAATCTTGATTCTGCCGTTTTCCGGCATCAGATTGATTTTTTCCGCAATCTCTACGGGAGAGTACCCTTTGCTGACCAGATTCAATATCCGGTCATGCATGTATTTGCAGCTGCGGCATTCCCCGTCCAGGAACCGTTTAATATTTTCTTTTCCCATTCTGGGCCGATAGTGTTGCGCGAATAAAATTTCTATTTTGTCTTCATAACGCTGAATGGCTTGATCAAGCGCTTTCCACCGTTTTTTTGCGTCCCTTATTTTGGATACCCCCAGAATACAGATATCATGCATGGCTCTTGCCGTGTCTTATCCATAAAAGAGCGCCTTGAATTGGGGAAAATACATTAGTGTGGCAGGAGAAGCTCCCATTCCGGGAACAGTCATAAATTCCACTTCTATGCCGTCTATCCTTACTGTTCCACCTGTATTGGTGGCAGTACCGGCAGGAGGGAACGCTGTAATGGTTTTACCGGAATCCCGGGCTCTTTTTACCGTTTTATCAAAAGGAGTGGCATCCATGCATGCAGGATCTTTTTTCATGGCATTGCCCGCATGAGCCTTTTCCGGGATGACTTTTTGCGGAGAGTTTTCCTGTACCAGTATCTGCGTTCCTCTGGAATTGATGTCCTGCCCGGATGTCACTCTTTTGGCATTGGCAAAATGGTCGATATGGGAGTGTGTATCGACGATAGCTTTGACCGTCCGTTTTCCCGCCTTCCGGTAGTAAAGGTCAAGACTCTCATTTATGATTTCTTCCGGAACAAAAGGGGCAATGATCATGATGCCTTCCCGTCCCTCAATAATAGTTATATTCGGAAAACCATCCCCGTGAATCTGGTAAATTCCTTTCGTGACTTCAGACAGGGCTCTTTTGGCATTGGAACGGGAAATGTTCCATGTACCCGGTTTTTTCTTGGAACTTTGTTCCGCGTCTTGCACTCCTTGAAGGTTATTTTGGTTTGTTTCATACACTCCGGGAGATTTTTTATGATCTTCAACAGTATGTCTTAGTGTCTTTTTGGATTGTTTTGCCATGCCGACTTCTGTGCCTCCCCATACGAATATTGTCAGAAGCGCGGTTGCCAAATAGTTTATTTTTATGATCATGATCGGAGTTTTATTAATGGGATACGTGAAAAATAAAAGGGAGGCCGGTTGCCCGGATTTTACTATGCGGGAACAATAGACTTGCCAATAAAGAACAATGTTCGAAAAATGGCAGTATGTTAATATCTGATTACTAGAGTTTTTAGATAATTGGGCGGACTTCCCGTAGCAAACGGGAAGTTTTTCGCTTTTTATCTCCTATTCTCATGATGGTGGGAGAGTGCCTTGAAAGAGGGGGAAAAGAGCGTGCAGATGGATTCTTGTTGCCTGTTTTCAACGTTCTTATGGAAGAACATGACTGGAAATGCAGAGAAGGTTATGTTAATTAACAAGGCATGGAAAGATTGTATCGTCCGAATGTGGCGGGGTTGATGGTCCGGCAGGACGGAAAATTGTTGGTTTGCGAGCGTTCCAGGCAGAAAGGGGCCTGGCAGTTTCCCCAGGGCGGAATTGACCCGGGAGAAACGGCCTTGGAAGCTGTGCGGCGCGAGATTGGAGAGGAAGTGGGTTTTTTACCGTTCCAGTATGATATTGTGGAATCCCGGAAAGGGTATCGTTACGATTATCCGCCGGAGGTGCTGGAGTATGTCCGCGAAAAGCGGCAGCAGCCTTTTGTGGGGCAGGAGCAGGAATATTTCCTGTGCCGGCTGCATGCGGACGCTCCGGCCCCCGACCTGGACAATCGGGAGTTTTGTGCCTACAAGTGGATAGCTCCGGACGAATTTAGACTGGAATGGCTGCCGGAGTTTAAAAAGAAAGTTTACGCCAGGGTGCTGGAAGATTTCTTTAATGTCCGGGCGCGGGATAAGTGAAGTGGCTCAGCAGGTCATGTGCGGCGGAAACGGGGTCCATTTTGTCCCCCGCCACCATGTTTTCCAGAATGGGCATGCGGGACGCTACGGCGGGGTGCTGTTCAAAAGCGGTGAGCAGGGCTTCATGCACCAGGGACTGGACCCATGAAAGGGACTGGCTCCGGCGGCGGCTGTACCAGAATCCTGATTCTTTCATGCTGTCCCGGAAGCGGAAGAGCGTCTCTTCAATGGTGTCCAGGCCGCGTCCCTCCAGGGAGGAACAGGTGAGGACGGAGGGCGTCCAGCCGGGGGTGGGGCTTTGCAGGTAGTGAAGCACCATTTTCAGTTCCTGGCAGTGGGCTGCGGCGCGCTGGCGGTTGTCGCCGTCATCCTTGGTAACTACCAGGATATCCGCCAGTTCCATGATGCCCCGCTTGATGCCCTGGAGATCGTCCCCGGCTCCGGTGATGAGCAGGAGCATGAACATGTCCACCATGGAGCGCACCGTAGTTTCCGACTGGCCGACCCCTACGGTTTCAATGAGAATAATGTCAAAGCCCGCAGCTTCGCATGCAATCATGGTTTCACGCGTTTTCCGGGCTACGCCGCCCAAAGAGCCGCCGGAGGGGGAAGGGCGGATGAAGGCGTTTTCCTCTCCGGAGAGTTCCTCCATGCGTGTTTTGTCTCCCATAATGGAACCGCGGGAGACTGAAGAAGACGGGTCAATAGCCAGCACGGCTACCTTGAAGCCTTTTTTGCACAGGTAAGTGCCGAAGGCTTCAATGAAAGAGGATTTCCCGGCGCCCGGAACGCCCGTGATGCCGATGCGGACGGCGTTGCCCGAATGGGGCAGAAGCCTGGAGATGAGGGCGCGGGAAGATTCCTGATCCCGGACGGCGTTGCTTTCTATTAGTGTAATGGCCCTTCCCAGCAGGGCGCGGTTTCCTGCCAGTACTCCCTGGGCCAGTTCTTCTACAGAGGGGCGGTGCGGACGTGCAAATTTCATGTTGCTCATGGAAAAAGAATGCGGATTATTTGAAAGGCGGCTCGTTTTCTTTAGTGCGCTCCATATCATAATTGAAGCGTTTGAGGATGAATTGACGGTGGTCGGCCAGCTTGCGCCGGAAGTTTTCCCAGGAGCGCACGCTCATTGGTGACCAGCCGGCTTCCGCAATGGCGCAGGCACGCGGATAGGCGCGGTAGAGAATGTGGTTCAGGGTAGGGAGATGTTCTCCCCACACGGTGCCCTGAACGCCGGTGATATGGTTTGTTTCCTTTTCTGGTCTGCCGTAGGCGGGATCCAGCTTATAGCTTTGTTCCAGCGTGGTGGTGGGCATCCATCCCCGGTTGCTTTGCCCGGGAATTTGCGGATAGTCCAGGTAGCAGTATTCTCCGGCAGCAATGATCAGGGAGAGCCCCTGCTTTTTCGTCTCCGTGATGGTGGACGGAGTCAGTCCCATGCGCCAGGTGAAGACGGTGTCTCCTTTGTTGTAGATGCCGGCTTTGGCCCACGGTTTTTCATACCATAGTTGGATGCGCTTGCCGTGAACAGCCAGCATGGAGGACATTTTTTTGATGAATTCCTTCAATTCCTCGTGGACATCCTTCATGCCTTTTTGCTCCCGGTACTGGATGCTGAGGGGGCATTTGGCCCAGGTTTTTTCCAAGGGGGCTTCATCCCCGCCCAGATGAACGATGCCGGACGGGAAAATATCTTTGAGTTCCTTGAAAACAGCGGCATAAAATTTCCAGACTTCCGGTTTGTGCGGACAGATGAGGTGGAGGGTGACGCCTCCATCGGTCTTCACTTTCGTATCCGGGTTCGGGAAGCAGAAGAACTCAGGATAGGCGGCCGCCAGGGCCTGGTTGTGGCCCGGCACGTCTATTTCAGGGATGACCTCAATGCCGCGCGCCGCGCAGTACGCCACCAGATCTTTCAATTCCTGCTTGGTGTACATCCCCTCATGAGGAGTTCCGTTGCGCATGCTTTCTTCCCGTTTGGAGGAAATACTTTTGAGTTTGGGGTAGCCGGGCACCGGAAGGCGCCATCCCTGGTCGTCCGTCAAATGGATCTGGAGCTTGTTGAATTTGTAATAGGCCATGAGGTCCACGAATTTTTCCAGATCCTTGACGGGTATGAAATGCCGCGCGGGATCCACCATCAAGCCGCGCCAGGGGTAGCGCGGCTTGTCCGTAATGACGCCGCAGGGGATGCCTTCCGGCCGGGCCTCCAGCTGGTCCCGGAGCTGCTGGAGAGTGACGAGCCCATAGAGCCTGCCTTCCCTGCCTCCGGAAGCGAGGAGCGCTCCCTGAGGGGTTACCGTGAGCCGGTAGGAGTCTGTTCCCAGGGAAGCGTCCGCCTGGTCGGAAAGGAGTTTCAGGGTTTTAGTGCCGTTTTGCTTCATCTCCGCTCTGGCCGGCTCAGGGATAATGCTGTATTTTTCCGCTGCGGCGGCACATGCCATGTGTGCGGAGAAAATGGAGCAAGCCAGGATGGAGGGCAGTTTGAACATCATGGTGAATTGTTTCGGAAAAGATTCTATCATGGTAAAGAAGGCGTGATAAGGAAAAACGGTGGAATTACTTTTTGTTTTCCCACCGGAAGTAGGGTTCATTATCCCTAGTGCGCTCCATATCATAATTGAAGCGTTTGAGGATGAATTGACGGTGGTCGGCCAGCTTGCGCCGGAAGTTTTCCCAGGAACGGGCGTTCATCGGGGACCAGCCGGCTTCCGCAATGGCGCAGGCGCGGGGATAGGCACGGTAAAGCAGGTGGTTCAAGTCCGGCAGGTGTTCCGCCCATACGGGGGCATGCACGCCCCGGATGTGGTTTGTCTCTTTCTCCGGTTTTCCAAAAGCGGGATCCAGTTCATAACATTTTTGCAGGGTAGTGGTTCTCATCCAGCCCCAATTGTGCTGTCCCTGAATCTGGGGAAAATCCAGGTAACAATATTCGCTGGAGGCCATAATCAGGTTCAATCCCGCCTTTTTTGTCTTCTCAATGGACTGGAGGGCCTGGTCTTGCCGCCATGCGTAAACCGTTTCCCCCGGATGGTAAATGCCGGCATCCCCTTCATACCAGAATTGCGGTTTTTGCCCGTTTTTGGCAAGCAGGGCTGTCATTTTTGCAAAAAAAGCCCGCATCTGTTCCTGTTCGTCTTTCATGTCTGCCCTGGTCCGGGCTTCCCGGCACAGAGGGCATTTTTCCCAAAGCTCCGTGGGGGCCTCGTCCCCGCCCAGATGGACGATGCTGGACGGGAAAATGTCCTTGAGTTCCTTGAAAACAGCGGCATAAAATTTCCAGACTTCCGGTTTCTGGGGGCAGACCAGTTCCCTGCTGTTTCCCGCTGTTGTCCGAACTTTCATATCCGGTTTGGGGAAGCAGAAGAACTCAGGATAGGCGGCCGCCAGGGCCTGGTTGTGGCCCGGCACGTCTATTTCAGGGATGACCTCAATGCCGCGCGCCGCGCAGTACGCCACCAGATCTTTCAGTTCCTGCCTGGTGTACATTCCTGCGTGGGGAATTCCGTCTCCGAAGCTTTCCTCCCGCCTGGAGGCGACGCTTTTCAATTTAGGGTAGCCGGGCACGGGCAGCCTCCATCCCTGGTTATCCGTCAGATGCAGGTGCAGCCTGTTGAATTTGTAATAGGCCATGAGGTCCACGAATTTTTTCAGATCGGCCGCGGGGATGAAATGCCGCGCGGGATCCACCATCAAGCCGCGCCAGGGGTAGCGCGGCTTGTCCGTGATGACGCCGCAGGGGATGCCTTCCGGCCGGGCCTCCAACTGGTCCCGGAGCTGGCGGAGGGTTGCCAGCCCGTAAATTCTGCCCTCCCTTCCTCCGGAAGCAAGGTGCGCCCCCTGCGGGGTGACTGTGAGCCGGTAGGCGTCCGTTCCCAGGGACGGAGTCTCCTGGTCGGAAAGAAGCTGTAAAGTTTTAGCTGTTTCTTGCTTGAGTTCCGCTCTGGCCGGCTCAGGGATAATGCTGTATTGGGCTGTCGCTTCTGCCGGAGGGGAGAAGGAGAGCGGAATGCCGCCTAGAAGGAATAAAAGACGTGTCATATTTTCAATATAAACGGGGAGGGAACAACTTCTGTCAAAAAATCATCTTTTGCTTCCAGATTTTTTGCCGTCCCCTTTTGTCCGGTTTGTGGAGAGGGGACAGAACCGGGGATAAAGAGAAAACAAAAGGCCGTCTCTCCGGAGACGGCCTTTTGATCAAAGTGGTAGCCCTATGAGGACTCGAACCCCAAAATACGGAACCAGAATCCGCTGTGTTACCGATTACACTATAGGGCTATGTAACGGGCGCTTTTGCGGCGCGGGCGCATTAAAGCGGAAGCGGCCGTTTTTTGCAAGTTTTTTTTTACTCAAAGATATGTTTTGATGGAAAAAAGCTGTACAGGGAAGCGGCAGGCTGTTTTTCCTGAATTATCCGGCCAGGGTTTGAAAGTACGCCTGCACGTACTCCTCTGTGATTTGCTGGCGGTGCGCCTGTTCATGCCTGCCCTGGGCCTGCCGCCATGGGGAGGACGGGGCGGTGTTGATGCGTCCGAGCTGCTGGGCCGTATATTTGCCATAGACGTTCCAGATATGCTCCAGAAAGGGAATGATGTCCGTTTCCTCCTCCAAAGGGGGCTGGCGGCGGCTGGGATGTTCTATGGAAGAGCAGGGAGGATGATCCTTGTATTCATGGTAAATGGAAGGGAGTACCGGACCGGAAGGCCAAGCTTCCACCCGTTCATTGATCAGGAAACCGCCAGTCCGGTGCAGATGCCACCAGTTTGCCAGAACGACCAGATGGTTCAGTTTGACGGGCGTCAGGACGAGCCCCCTGGCGTTCGCCTGCTGAATGAACCAGTTGCAGAGTTTTTGCGTGGTAGTGGAGTTTGCCATGCTGAAATGGGTTGCCTCCATTATAAAAGGCCGCAGGTATTTCTCAACACTAAATCCGCTTGCAGCTCCATCACTCTGGCAGCCGGGATGGGTAGACGGTTGCGCCGGGGTTCGATAGGTCCCCGGAATGCTGTTTTCCGCCCTGCGGGCGTAACGCCTGAACGTTCGGCGGAGATTTCCCAGCGGGGCGGACCCCGGAGCTTCCTTTCTCCCGGATAGTCTCAGATGATGTACTTGCCGCCTCCGGATCTGGCAGGATCAGGCCGTGTGAATGGCAACGGCGTAACTTTCCAGGGACGGGATACGGTTAAAGGGAAAGAAAGCGCGCTCTCCGGACAACGTCTTCCGGAGAAAGGGAATAAAGGCTGTCCAGCAATGATACGGCAAAGGAACCGGGTGAGGGGCTTTGTTCAAAGGCCATTTCTCCGGCAATGCCCATGAGTACGGCCGTGGAAACGGCCGCTTGCAGGGGAGTGGGGGAGACGGCGGCGCAGGCGGCGGACAATGCCCCCATGGAACAGCCCACGCCCGTGACGCGGGACATCATGGCGTGTCCATTTTCCGTGGCGATTATCTGGCGGCCGTCCGTGGAATAGTCCGTACGCCCCGTAACGAGCACGGCCGCCCCTGTGTGCAGGGCCAGTTCCCTGGCCGCATGCAGGGCGTCTGCGCTTGAACTGGTGCTTTCCGGTCCTTTCATGACGGAGGAATATCCGGCCAGAGCCATGATTTCAGAAGCGTTTCCGCGGATGATGCGGGGAGATTGTTCCTTTAATTGCCCTGCCAGCCGCGTGCGCAGGGAAAGCGCCCCTACGGCCACAGGATCCAGTGACCAGGGAATATTCAGCCGGTTGGCTTCCTGCACCGCCGTTTGCATGGCGGCTCCCTGTTCGCGTGTCACGGTACCCAGGTTGACCAGCATGGCTCCTGTTCCGCTGCGGAGCATGTCCACCGCTTCTTCCGCGTCGTTGAGCATGGCGGGAACAGCGCCTATGGCCAGCAGAAGGTTAGCCGTCAGAGGCTGGACGACGGAATTGGTCAGAGAGAGAACCAGCGGGGCCGTTTCCCGGATTTTTTCCAGATCGGCGGTAACGGCTTGAACAAGGTCTGTCGATGAAAGCATGGCGTTAAAAAATGATTGTATCCGGCATTTTCCGTCAGGACAGAGCCCGTGCGGCAGTTTCCGGGTTCTCCGCTCCGCAAATGGCGGAGACAACGGCAATTCCGGAGGCCGTTCCTGTGGCGCGCACCTGCCGGGCCCGTTCCGCGTCCAGACCGCCGATGGCTACAACGGGCAGGGGAGACTGTGAAGCCAGGGCGGCGAATCCTTCCACGCCCAGCACGGGCGGGGCGTTCAGCTTGGAAATGGTGGGAAAGACGGGGCCCATGCCCAGATAGTCCACCAGGGCGGCATCCACGGCGCGCAGCTGGTTCTCATTGGAGACGGACAGCCCCAGGATTTTATCCGGGCCGATCATGGCTCTGACGGACGGAACCGGGAGATCCCTCTGGCCGATGTGGACGCCGTCCGCTTCCAGTGCCAGTGCCAGATCAATACGGTTATTGACGATGAAGGGAATACCGCGGGAGGACAGGAAATCCCGTATGGGCAGGGCTTCCCGGTAACAGGTCCCCGCATCCGGATTGGTGGAGCGGTACTGTACGATGGTAACTCCCCCGTCCACCGCTTTCCGGACGGTTTCCAGAAGGCTGTAGCGGCATTTGGACGCTTCATCCGTAACCAGGTAGAGATGCAGGTTGAATTTTTTCATGACAAAGGAATGGAAAGAATCAGTCCGTAAACAGGGGAGTGGAAAGATAGCGGTCACCCGTGTCCGGCAGCAGGACGACGATGGTCTTGCCTTCATTCTCCGGGCGCCGCGCCACCTGTGTGGCGGCCCAGAGAGCGGCGCCGGAGGAAATGCCCGTCAGCACGCCGTCCGTGCGCGCCAGTTCCTTCCCTGTGGCGAAAGCGTCTTCATTAGTGACGGTGATGACTTCATCGTACACGGAAGTATCCAGCGTTTCCGGCACGAATCCCGCGCCAATGCCCTGAATCTTGTGGGGGCCGGCAGTGCCCTGGGTCAGCACGGGGGAGGAGAACGGCTCCACAGCCACGATCCGGATGCCCGGATTACGGGATTTAAGATACTTGCCCACGCCCGTGATCGTTCCTCCGGTACCGACGCCCGCCACAAAAATATCCGCGCTGCCCTCTGTATCATTCCAGATTTCCGGGCCTGTGGTGCGGAAATGCGCTTCCGGGTTGGCCGTATTGGCAAACTGGCCGGGAATGAAGCTGTTGGGCAGTCCGGCAGCCAGTTCCTCCGCCTTGGAGATGGCTCCTTTCATACCCAGCGCTCCATCCGTCAGCACCAGTTCCGCGCCATAGGCTTTCAGCAGATTCCGGCGTTCCACGCTCATCGTCTCCGGCATGGTCAGTATAATCCGGTACCCGCGTGAAGCGGCCACCGCCGCCAGGCCGATGCCCGTGTTTCCGCTGGTGGGCTCAATGATGACGGAATCCGGCTTCAGCTCTCCGGCGGCTTCCGCCGCGTCAATCATGGCCTGGGCAATGCGGTCTTTCACGCTGCCGGCGGGGTTCAGGTATTCCAGCTTGGCCAGGATGGTGGCGTTCAGGCCGTTCCTGCGTTCGTAATTGGTCAGTTCCAGCAACGGGGTGCCGCCGATCAGTTCCGTAATGTTTTTGTAAATTTTCATGGCTTGTAGGGAAAGAGCGTTGCTGCCGTCAAATCGTTAGAGAATGGCGCGGAAGCCCTGTTCCAGATCTTCCAGAATATCGTCGATATGTTCCGTCCCGATGGAAAGCCGCACGGTGGATGGCGTAATGCCTCCCGCCTTCAGTTCCTCCTCCGTCATCTGGGAGTGGGTGGTGGAGGCCGGATGGATCACCAGGGACTTGACGTCCGCCACGTTCGCGAGCAGGGAGAATAGTTCCAGGCTTTCGCAGAACTTGCGAGCTTTTTCCGCGCCACCTTTGATTTCAAAGGTGAAGATGGATCCGCCCCCGTTCGGGTAGTATCTCTTGTAAAGGTCGTGGTCCGGATGGTCCGGCAGGGAGGGATGGTTCACCCTCTCCACCTGGGGATGGGCGGCCAGATAGTCCGCTACGCGCAAAGCGTTCTGCACATGGCGTTCCACCCGCAGGGAAAGTGTTTCCAGCCCCTGGAGAAGCAGGAAGGAATTGAACGGGCTGATGGTGGCTCCCGTGTCCCGCAGCAGGGTGGCCCGGATTTTGACGATATACGCCAGATTGCCGCATACCTCCGCGAACACGGCTCCGTGGTAATTGGGGTTGGGCTTGCTGATGCCTGGGAACTTGTCGTTCTGCGTCCAGTCGAATTTGCCGCCGTCCACAATTACGCCGCCCATCACCGTGCCGTGGCCGCCGATGAACTTGGTTGCGGAATGCACCACGATGTCCGCTCCGTGTTCCAGGGGGCGGAACAGGAAGGGCGTGGCGAACGTGCTGTCCACAATGAGCGGGATGCCGTGGGCGTGCGCCACTTCCGCCAGCGCTTCCATATCCACAATGTCGCAATTCGGGTTGCCCAGGCTTTCCACGTACAGGGCCTTGGTATTGTTCCGGATGGCCCTGGAAAAATTCTGAATGTTCCTTGCGTCCACAAAAGTGGTTTCTATGCCGGCATCCGCCAGCGTGTTGGCGAAAAGATTGTACGTTCCGCCATATACGGTGGAGGAAGAAACAATGTGATCCCCGGCCCGGGCGATGTTCTGGATGGCATACGTGACTGCGGCGGCTCCGGTGGATACGGCCAGCGCGGCCGCCCCTCCTTCCAGGGAGGCGATGCGTTGTTCAAAAACATCTGCGGTAGGGTTCATCAGGCGGTTATAAATATTGCCCGGCTCCGCCAGGGCAAAACGGGCCGCCGCCTGTTCCGAGTTTTTGAAGACATAGGAAGTGGTGGCGTAAATAGGTACGGCGCGCGCGTCGGTGGACGGATCCGGACTTTCCTGACCCACGTGGATCTGGCGTGTTTCAAATCGATGGTTCTTGCTCATGTTTTTATATTCCTATCGGAAAACTAGGAAATGGATAACGAAAAGAAAAGCCCATGTCAAGCTCCGGGTAAAAAAAACGGGACATGGGCCGGAATGGGAAAAGGTGGAGAAATGTTCAGGCCCGCGGCCGCTGCTTAAATGCCGGCTCCGTAGTCGCAGCCGATTTCCTTTTGCTGCTCGGCCAGATCTTCCAGCGTCACGCGACGCAAATAATCCTCAATAACTCGCTGTAGCCCGCGCCAGAAAGGCAGCGTGGCGCAGCTGGCCGCCCGCGGGCACGGATTTTCGTGGGGAGCTGTGCAGGAAATAGGCAGAAGAGAACCTTCCGTCAGTTTCAGAATTTCTTCCGTGGTGTATTCGCGAGGATGTCTGGAAAGGCGGTATCCTCCGGCCTTTCCCCGGAAGCTCTGGACAAATCCCGCTTTCAAGAGGATGGCGATAATCTGTTCCAGATAACGTACGGTAATGTCCTGCCTGGAGGAAATCTCCTTCAGGGAAATATAACCCTCGTCGCGATGCTGGGCGAGGTCAATCATCAGACGCAACGCGTAACGTCCTCTGGTGGAAACCTTCATCATATCGGTTAAATAAACGATATTTCCGGATGCCCGTCAATAGGGAATGAAGGTTTCACGCGGAATGGAAGGCTTCTTCTCCGGTTGAAAGTCTAATAATTGTAGTGGCGGGGGACCCGGGGGCCTATTCCGGTAAAAATTTCCCAGGAAATGGTGCCGGCCTTTTCTGCCAGTTCCGTCACGGGAATATTCGCCCCCATGATCTCTGCGGTCATTCCCGGTTCCGCGTGCGGCGCCCGGCTGACGTCCACGATGATCTGGTCCATCGTCACGCGCCCGAGAAGGGGGCAGGAAACCCCATCCACCATGACGCGGGCGCCCTTGTGGGCCAGGGAACGCAGGTAGCCGTCCGCATAGCCTATGCCCACGGTCGCCACCCTGGTGGGATGGTCCGTTACATAGGTGCCCCCGTAGGAAATTCCGTGGCCTTCCGGCAGCGTGCGCACCACCGTCAGGCGGGAAAAAAGAGCCATGGCCGGTTTTAATTGAGAGGCCCATGGGGAGGCAATGGGGGAAAAACCGTACAGCACCAGCCCGGGGCGGCACATGTTGTTGGAGGGGATTTCATAATCCAGGGAGGCGGCGCTGTTGGCCAGGTGGCAATACTTCAAGGGCAGTTTTTCCCGGATGCGGGCGGCCATCCGTTCAAAGAGGGCGATTTGCCTGAGCGTGATTTCCCGGTCCTCATCCGCGCAGGGCAGGTGTGCGCCTAGGCCTTCCGGATACAGGCTGTCCAGTTCTCCCAGACGGGAAAGCAGTTCTTCAAGCTGGTCCGGCAGGAATCCGCCGCGGCCCATTCCCGTATCTACGGAAAGGTGGATGGGCAGCGTCTTTCCGTACAGCCGCGCCAGGGAATTGTAATGCTCTGCTTCCTCCATGGTGGAAATGAAGGAGCGCCAGCCGTTCAGCACGATTTCCTCCCGTTCCTCCGGGAACGCGGGGCCCAGGATGTAAGGGCGGGTGCGGCAGCCCGCCTGGCTGATGCGCCGGGCTTCCCCCACATTCGCCACACCGAAGAAAGCGATGCCTTCCGAATCCAGCGTGCGGCAAACCTGTTCCAGCCCGTGGCCGTAGGCGCCTGCCTTCACGACGGGCATGTAATATTCCCCTTTGGCCGCCTGCTTGACGACATTCAGGTTATGGCGGATGGCCCCGAGGTCTATTTCGGCCCAGGCGCGGGGAGGGCTGGTTGCTGGCATGATAGTAGAATGGCGGAAAGGTTGGAAAAAAGAGGGGCGCCGGACGCTCCCGGCGCAGGGAATTGTCCGTCTTTGGCCGCGCAATTCCAGACGGATTTTTGTCAGTCTTTTGAACTTTCAAAGGATAATAAAAACCGCCTTGCGCTGAAACGCATGGCGGTTTGATAAAAATGCTTTTGTTACCGGTGTGACTGGCTGGCAGTCAGGAAAATCGGTTTGCATTTCAAATTTTGTCTTGAATCCGTTGGAAATTAAAGTGATGTTCAGATGTTTTGTCAACTGTTTTTTTGAACTGAATAATTTTTATAAAATACTTGATAAAATGCAATATTGGCATATAACATGAATAAAAGCAGTTTTTTGTGATGTCGCGTTCTCTTACTTTTTCGTTCGATATTGGTTACGCCTCCATTGGATGGGCTGTAATTGAATCCGCTTCTCCTGATGATGCGGATCCCTCTGTTTGCGGTTGCGGTGCAGTTGTGTTTCCGAAAGATGATTGTCAGGCATTTAAAAGGCGTGAATACAGGCGTTTGAGACGCAATATCCGGTCTCGGCGCGTTCGTATCGAGCGTATCGGCAGATTGCTGGTTCAGGCTCAAATCATCACGCAGGAAATGAAGGAAACTCCCGGGCATCCCGCTCCCTTTTATTTGGCGTCAGAAGCATTAAAAGGACATAGAAATCTTGCCCCGATTGAACTTTGGCATGTCCTCCGCTGGTATGCTCATAACCGGGGGTACGACAATAATGTCTCATGGTCTAGCGGCTTTTCAGAAGATGGAGGGAACAAGGAAGATACCGAGAGAGTGCAGCATGCTAAAGATTTGATGGATAAACATGGGACGGCGACTATGGCGGAAACCATTTGCCGGGAATTGAAACTGGAAGAGGGCAAAGCGGATGCTCCGATGAATGTTTCAACGCCGGCTTATAAAAATCTCAATACCGCTTTTCCCCGCTTAACCGTGGAAAAGGAAGTACGACGTATATTGGAGCTTTCCGCGCCTCTGATTCCGGGGCTGACTTCGGAAATCATGGAGTTGATTGCGCAGCATCATCCTCTGACAACGGAACAGCGCGGCGTGTTGCTTCAGTACGGGATAAAATTGGCCCGACGTTATCGTGGGAGTCTTTTGTTCGGGCAGTTAATCCCCCGTTTTGATAACCGCATCATCAGCCGTTGCCCTGTCTCGTGGGCTCAGGTGTATGAAGCTGAGCTAAAGAAAGGAAATTCTGAGCAAAATGCCCGTGAACGGGCAGAAAAACTATCCAAGGTTCCGACGGCGAATTGCCCGGAATTTTATGAATACCGCATGGCCCGGATTTTATGTAACATCCGTGCGGACGGAGAGCCTCTTTCTGCAGAGATACGCAGAGAATTGATGAATCAGGCCCGACAGGAAGGAAAGTTGACCAAAGCGTCTCTGGAGAAGGCCATCTCTTCTCGTCTGGGAGAGACAGAGACTAATGTAGCCAACTATTTTACTTTGCATCCTGACAGTGAAGAGGCTCTTTACCTGGATCCTGCCGTGGAAGTTCTGAAAAGAAGCGGCATCGGGGAAACTCTTTCTCCATCTGTTTACCGGCTTGCCGCCAATCGTCTGCGTCGCGGGAAGTCCGTTACCCCGAATTATTTGTTGAATTTGCTTAAGTCCCGTGGGGAATCTGTCGAGGCGTTGGAAAAGAAAATAGAGAAAGAACGCCATCAACAGACCAATCGAAAGAAAGCCAAGAAGACAGATCCGGATTATGCCGCCACGCCGTTAAAACCCAGGTATGCGACGGGGCGAGCGCCGTATGCCCGCCCCGTCTTGAAAAAAGTTGTGGAAGAAACCCTTGACGGGGAAGACCCGACGCGTCCTGCCCGGGGAGAAGCGCATCCGGATGGGGAACTGAAAGCGCATGACGGTTGTCTGTATTGCCTCCTTGACGCGGATTCTTCCGTGAATCAATACCAGAAAGAACGCCGTCTTGATACGATGACCAACAACCACCTTGTGCGTCACCGTATGTTGATTCTGGATCGCTTGCTGAAGGATCTGATTCAAGATTTCGCTGACGGGCAAAAAGACAGAATCTCCCGCGTTTGCGTGGAAGTTGGCAAGGAGCTGACGACGTTTTCCGCCATGGACAGCAAAAAGATTCAGAGAGAACTAACTCTGCGCCAGAAAAGCCATACGGATGCCGTCAATAGATTAAAACGGAAGTTGCCGGGGAAAGCGCTTTCTGCCAACCTGATACGCAAGTGCCGCATTGCCATGGACATGAACTGGACATGCCCGTTCACCGGCGCAACGTATGGCGATCATGAGCTGGAAAATCTGGAGCTGGAACATATCGTGCCCCATTCTTTCCGGCAGTCTAACGCGCTTTCTTCTCTGGTTCTTACCTGGCCGGGAGTCAACAGGATGAAAGGTCAGCGCACCGGGTACGACTTTGTGGAGCAGGAGCAGGAGAATCCTGTGCCGGATAAACCCAACCTGCATATTTGTTCCCTGAATAATTACAGGGAATTGGTTGAAAAGTTGGATGACAAGAAGGGGCATGAAGATGACCGCAGGCGCAAAAAGAAGCGCAAAGCCTTACTGATGGTGAGGGGATTGTCTCATAAACATCAATCACAAAATCACGAGGCCATGAAGGAAATAGGCATGACGGAAGGCATGATGACGCAGAGTTCCCACCTGATGAAACTGGCATGCAAGTCTATTAAAACCTCTCTGCCGGATGCGCACATCGACATGATTCCCGGCGCTGTTACTGCTGAAGTTCGCAAGGCGTGGGATGTTTTTGGGGTCTTTAAGGAATTATGCCCGGAAGCTGCCGACCCGGACTCCGGCAAGATTCTTAAGGAAAACCTGCGTTCTCTCACTCATTTGCATCATGCCTTGGATGCCTGTGTGCTGGGGCTTATTCCCTATATCATACCCGCTCATCATAATGGTTTGCTGAGACGTGTTCTTGCCATGCGCCGAATTCCGGAAAAACTGATACCTCAAGTCAGGCCTGTTGCGAATCAGCGTCATTATGTCCTGAATGATGATGGACGCATGATGTTGCGTGATCTTTCCGCCTCTCTTAAAGAAAATATTCGTGAACAATTGATGGAGCAGAGGGTCATTCAGCATGTCCCTGCAGACATGGGCGGCGCTTTACTCAAGGAAACCATGCAGAGAGTGCTTTCTGTTGATGGAAGCGGGGAGGATGCCATGGTTTCTCTTTCCAAAAAGAAAGATGGGAAGAAGGAAAAAAATCAGGTAAAAGCAAGCAAATTGGTCGGAGTGTTTCCGGAAGGCCCGTCAAAATTGAAGGCTCTTAAGGCAGCCATAGAAATTGATGGCAATTATGGAGTGGCGTTAGATCCCAAGCCGGTGGTGATCAGACATATTAAGGTGTTTAAGCGAATCATGGCCCTGAAAGAACAGAACGGCGGCAAGCCGGTGCGCATTTTGAAAAAAGGCATGTTGATTCATTTAACCTCGTCTAAAGATCCCAAGCATGCAGGTGTATGGAGAATTGAATCCATACAGGATTCAAAAGGTGGCGTAAAATTAGATCTTCAGAGAGCGCATTGCGCTGTACCTAAAAATAAGACGCATGAATGTAATTGGCGTGAAGTAGATCTCATTTCTTTATTAAAAAAATACCAGATGAAAAGATACCCTACTTCTTATACGGGAACTCCACGATAAGGCATTTTATATGTCATACCATATTCTAAGCATAGATGCCTATACATGCCATCTGAGCTGCGACAAGGGCCAACTCAGATGCGCGGATGGAGAGAATTCTCCCCGGACGATTCCGCTGGAGGATGTGGGGGCTGTTGTGCTCAGTTCTTTTAAGGCGACGCTCACGAGCAATTTGCTGATAGAACTGGCCAGGAAGAGAATAGGATTTGTGCTGTGTGAAAGCTACAGGCCTGCCGTGCTGCTCCTGCCAGCGGATCGGTCTACGGATACCGGTCTGCTAAGACATCTGGCGGATATGCCGGCCCGTTTGCGGAACCGCCTTTGGCAAAAGACTTTGGATGCCAAGTGTGGGAATCAGACGGCTCTGGCCCAAGCATGGAATCCGCATCATCCCGCCATTGCGGAGCTGAAGAGAATGGCCGTGACGGAAAAGACGGCGAGGGAAGCAGAGTGCGCCCGCCTGTTCTGGAGCGTATTTGCGGATACATGGGCAAACTCCGATTTTCGCAGGGGACGTCATGAGGAGGGGTTTAATAACCTCTTCAACTATGCGTACGCTATTCTGTTGTCTTGCATATTGCAATATCTCTTTGCTCTGGGGCTGGATCCCTGCTTCGGCATTTTTCATCAATCCCGGGAACATGCAGCGCCTTTGGCTTATGATCTGATGGAACCCTTCAGGCCTGCCTTTGACGCCAATGTGGCCCGTTGGATTCATTTGTGCCTGCGGGAAGGAAAAACAGAAGAGAGAGCAGGAGAAATCACCCGTGAGTTCAGGCAACATATTACAGCCACCTTGCAGGCTTCTGTCATGTACCGGGATAAACAGCTGCCGTTGAAAGCGGCGGTAGAGGCCGTTTGCCGCAGTTTCCGCAAAGCAGTTCTTGCCGGACAATCCGGACCGTATGAACCATGGCTTATGACAACTATAAAATGGGCTGGCTAGTTGTGTTCTTTGATCTTCCCACAACCACGCCGGAAGATAAAAAAAACTATCAGTATTTCCGTAAGGCTCTTTTAGAAGACGGCTATACGATGATTCAGTATAGCGTCTATGCCCGCGCGTGCGTTACTCAGGAAAGAATGGCTACCCACTCCCGCAGAATCCAGAAAATGATACCGCCTGATGGTTCTGTCCGCTGTCTTTTCGTTACGAATATCCAGTGGGATAAGATGTTCGTTTTTCATGGCAGGTCTTGTCCCCGACAGGAGGTTTCCCTGCCTCAGCAGATGCTCCTCTGGTAAAAATATCGGACGCCGTATTTTTTTATAAGTCGCTGAACATAAAAATAAGGCACAGTATCTATTGTACTGTGCCTTATTTTGGATTCAAGGCAAAACCCACGAAATGGCGTGGAGATGGCGGGGTTAATTGTACTGTGCCTTATTTTGGATTCAAGGCAAAACATGCTTCCCGGCTTGGCAAACTTATCTTGATTGTACTGTGCCTTATTTTGGATTCAAGGCAAAACCAAGGTTTCCGGGGGTTCCGAAGAATATATATTGTACTGTGCCTTATTTTGGATTCAAGGCAAAACCCTTACGGGTAAAGGTGCACAAGAATTTCGATTGTACTGTGCCTTATTTTGGATTCAAGGCAAAACCATATCCGCAAAGCATCCGCCGCTAAAAGCATTGTACTGTGCCTTATTTTGGATTCAAGGCAAAACGGGGATCATGTGCAAGTATCCAGATGCGCTATTGTACTGTGCCTTATTTTGGATTCAAGGCAAAACGTGTGGGATTCATCACCTTGACTAAAACGATTGTACTGTGCCTTATTTTGGATTCAAGGCAAAACAAATGCGCCTCCGGTCTGATGGAGCAGGGGATTGCTCCGCCTTTGGCCGCGCAATTCCAGACGGATTTTTGTCAGTCTTTTTTTAACGGAGCGGGAGGAATGAAGCTGTGCGTCCAGAACATGGCGCCGGTTGCGGAGGTGATTCCGTCCATGTTAAGATAGCGGGCCAAAAGCAGGGAGGGGGAGGAGTGCCCCATCTCCTTCTGAAGAAGGTTTTGATTGCAGAAATGGGCCAGGTGGTAGGAGGCGTAGGTATGCCTCAGCACGTCCTGCACCCATCCGCTTTTTTTCAAGATGCCGGATCGGCGCCTTACTTCCATCCATTTCTTTTCCCAGTTGGGCGGGCAAACGGGACGGGAGGGGGAACCGGCGGAAGACGTCCGGCTGAGGATGGCGCCCAGCACGGGAAGGATGGAAACATGGCGGCTCCCGCCTGTTTTGGTATGGTTGGGCGCCAGTGAAACCAGGCCGGATTTCAGGTTGATGTTCTTCCAGGTCAGCCTTTTGACCTCGTGGGGGCGTATGCCCGCGTACAGCATCAGGGCGCAGGCCGGCAGGCATGCCCCGTGGAACAACTGTTCCGCGGTGTGGAGAAGCCGTTTTGCCTCGTACAGGGAAAGGGCCCTGATGCGTTTTTCCCTGAGGATGGGGGGAGGAACCAGAAAGGCCGCGTTTCTGCGGCACCACCCGCGCTTCAGGGAAAAATTCAGGATGCCGCTCAGGATCAGCCGCCCCTTGTGCCGCTGGCGGGGAGTGGAAAAGCTTTTGCGGAGATAACGCCCGCAATCTTCCGGCGTGATGGAACGGATCTGTTTTCTTGCCAGTTCCGGGCATTTTTTCATCATCCGGGCAGCCATATAGCGGATTTCCTGCAGGGTGCGGGGCCGGCGGTGTTTTCTTGCTTCCAGGCTGGCGCGGACAGCCTGGGAAAACGGCACGCTTGTTTCCCTGTCGGCAAGAGCCTCTCCTCCCAGTCGTATGCAGCGTTTGGCCCGGGTTATCCTGTCGCCTCTTCCGCGGCTGGTGTCCAGGAGGTCCTTTAGAAGAAGGAAAGCATCCATGGTTGGAATGCCCAGGGAACGGATGAGGAGGATTCCTGTCTGATCCGTGTCGGAGGGGAAAGAGTAAGTCGGTATGTTCATGAAGAACGTTGTAGCAGAGGATTCCCAATCCGTATGCAAGCTTGAAATGTGATGAGGATAAATATGAAAATCAGACAAGAACGAAAATATCTAGGGCAATGATTACAGCAGAGTATAAGGGCGAATATGTTGGATTTTGTTCTAAATCCTTGAAGAAGTGTGTACGGATTGGGAATCCGTTATACCTCTGCCCATGGAACAATATTTCAAAAATTTATTAGGGAAAATGGCGAAAACGGCTCTTCTAAGTGTTTTTCTTCACTTTGATTTTTTGGGAGGAGTTTGCCGGGCAAGTGAAATTTACATAGAGAAAAGTATCTGGAATGATGATCAGGCTGTTTATGAGGATATTGATGGGACGGTAATGAATAATGATTCTGATTGGTATTTGAAAGGATGCAATACTATATATTTGGGGAATCATTATAATGGTACCTCCGGCTATCACCCTCGTTTATCTTTAGTTAATTTAACTTTGCATGCGGAGCTGGGAGAGCGAAATTTGAGTGAAGCTGTTTTATCTTTTAATTTTTTTGGACAGTATACGGTACTTATGGAATGGCAGGAAATTAAATGGGATATAACGGCTTCTGCCGATTTGAAGCCGGGACGTTATTTGCTATTTACAACTACAAAATCAACAGTTGCGTCAGTGCTTCACGTGGTGAATTGGAAGAATCCACACGTTGAAGCGGAGGAATATGGCAATGGCATGGTTTCCATATATTATAACCATCTTGGTTCCCATGTGCCTGAGCCTGGCGCGGCGGGGTTATCCCTGCTGGGGATGACGGCGGCGTTGTGGCGCCGAAGGAGGGAATAGGGGACTTTTTGTAATTCCGCAGATTTGTTCGCGCCTCTGAGGAAACCCTGTCGTCAGGTTGTGGAAGAGCCGGGCGGTGATGTTTTCTTTTCTGCTTCAGTAGGGGAATGGGGAGCGTCCCGGAGGGTTTTCAGCAGGGACGCCATGGTGTCTATGTCCTCATCCGTCATGGAGGAAAGGTCGTCCAGTTTCTTTTTAATGGCTTCAATTTCCTCTTCCCGGTACGGCAGCGCTTCTCCGCCGTGGGGACTCAGAAAGAAGGACGTGATGGTGCTGGTGAGCGTTCCCACGAATCCGATGCCCGTGAGCATCAGGAATACAGCCAGGAATTTGCCTGAAGTGGTGACCGGATAGGTATCCCCGTAGCCTACGGTGGTAGCCGTGACGAAGGACCACCAGATGCCGTTGGGCAGGCTCATGCCCTCCGCCAGATGGATGCCTACGGCCCCCAGCAGGATGATGACCAGGGCAGCGATGCAGATATACTTGAATCCGTTCGTGTTGAAGAAACGCCGAATGCGCGTGGTGAACCTCATGGCATAGGAAAACAGGTCCAGATATCTGGCGAGCCTTAAGATTTCTCCCAGCGAGGCGAATCTGAACAGGCGGAACAGGGCGTCAAAGGGAATAATGGCCAGCAAATCCCAGGGGTGTTCCTTAACGAAGAGCCATTTGGACCGGCTGATGGAGAAGCGGATCACATAATCCAGCACAAAAATCCAGTAGATGACGCGGTCCGCCGTGACTTCCCATTCCGCCGCTTCCGTGGTCAGGTCAATGGCGGTCAGCGTTACGGCGACCAGGGCCAGCAGGCACATGCCCGCTTGATAGGCCAGCCTCAGGAACAGAACGTGGCGGGGCATGCGGCGTAACGCGTTCATGGCGGGAAGAGAAATGAAAAAGCCGCCCCCGGCGGGGAGGGCTGGGAGCGGCGTTGGGGAAGGAAGCTGTTTCTTCCGGGCCCCTACTTCAGCAGGAGCTGTTCCATCAGGGCCTGGGAGGACTGGGCCAGCACGGCGGGATCGTCCAGCATGCCGGCGCGGAGCAGGGCGGTATTCGCGATCTGGTCCGCCACCATTTGCGCCAGTTCCGGGTTTTCCGTCCGCAGGGCGGAAAGCTTTTTCACCAGAGGGTTGGAGGGGTTCAGTTCCAGCTGCGGGTGGCTTTCCGGCACTTCCTGCCCCATGGCTTTCATGTACGCCCTCATTTCCGGCCCCATGTCATTGCCGCTTTGCAGGGCTACGGCGGCTCCGCTGACCAGGCGCTTGCCTAGGGTGACTTTGGAGAATTTGTCCGGGTACAGTCCTTTCAGCCATTCTTCCAGGGCCGCGGCTTCCTCTTGGGGCAGGGCGTCTTTCTGTTCCTCTTCCAGGGCGGGGAGTTCCACGTCGGCACGGTCGATCATCGTGACGGGCTTGCCGTCCACGCTGGACAGGGAGTCCAGCACGAATTCGTCCCCGTGGTCCGTGAAGAAGGCCACTTCATAGCCGCGGGCCTTGAAGGCTTCCAGGTACGGGCTGTTTTCCAGATGGGAGCGGGAGGGGCCGGTAAGCGCGTAAATGGCCGTCTGCCCTTCCTTCATGCGGGTGACGTAGTCTTCGAATGAGGTCGTTTCCCCCGGTTCCGTGGCTGTGGATTCAAAACGGAGCAGCTTGCCCAGGGATTCCTTGTTCGGCCAGGAGGTGACGACGCCTTCTTTCAGGTAGCGGGAGAATTGCGCATAGAATTCCCTGTAGGTTTCCTGATCGTCCTTCGCCAGTTTTTCCAGATGCTTGATGAAGCGTTTGGTGATGATGTCGCTGATTTTGCGCACCAGGGAGTTGTCCTGAAGCATTTCGCGGGAAATGTTCAGGGGCAGGTCCTCGCTGTCCACCACGCCGTTCAGGAAGCGGAGCCATTCCGGCAGCAGGCCTTCCGGCCTGGCGTCAATCAGCACGCGCTTGCAGTACAGGGCCACGTTGGCGTCCACGCGGCCGAATCCGAACATTTCCGGATTGCGCCTGGGGATGAAAAGCAGGGCGTTCAGGGCAATAGGGGCGTCCGCGCTGAAGTGCATGTAGGACAGGGGCTTTTCATCCGTGTGGGCAATGAACTGGTAAAATTCATCATATTCCTCCGGTTTCACGTCGGATTTGGATTTGGACCAGATGGCCTGGACGGTGTTGACGTGCTCTCCGTTGAAGTTGAGGGGGAACCCCACGAAGTTGGAGTAGCGGCGCAGGAGCTCCTTCACGCGGTATTCCTGGGAGAACTCTTCATATTCGTCTTTCAGGCGGATGACGATGCGGGTGCCCCGGTCCAGCGGTTCCTCCAGCGTTTCGATGCTGTAGCCTTCCCGTCCGTCGGAAGACCAGCGCAGGGAAGCGGCTTCCGGTTCACAGGAATGGGTGAACACTTCCACCCGGTCCGCCACCATGAAAGAGCTGTAGAAGCCCACGCCGAACTGGCCGATCAGGTCCGCTCCGCTTTCCTGCTTCTGCTTAAGGGCTTCCATGAATTTTTTGGTGCCGGAGTGGGCGATGGTTCCCAGGTTTTCCACCAGGTCCGCTTCCGTCATCCCGATGCCGGTGTCCGCAATGGTGATGGTCTTGTTTTCTTTATCCGTGGTGACGGTGATTTCCAGGGGCTTGTCCGGCTGGTAAATATTAGAATCTGTCAGCTGCTTCAGACGCAGTTTTTCCAGGGCGTCGGAAGCGTTGGAAACAAGCTCGCGGACAAAGATTTCACGGTCGCTGTAAAGGGCGTTGATGACAATGTCCAGCAGCTGCCGGACTTCCGCCTGAAATTGATGTGTTTCTGTATTCATATGGAAAAATGTTTTGCGAGCGTCATTATACGGCCCCCGTCAAGGGGGATGGACAGTTTTTCTCCCTGGGCCTGAGCGTTCCATGTCACACAAAGGGGCTTTTTCCCGGGCATGGGAGGGGCCGGGCGTTTTTCCTTGAAACAATTCCGGAAACTGAACAGTATTATTTAACAAATATGATTTTCTCACCATTGTTGAAAAAGGGGGTTCTTTTACTGGCCCTCTGCGGCGTGCTGGGCGGCGGCGTGCTTTCCGCCCAGGAAACAGGGGGTGCGCCGATTACGGAGGAGGGTTTGAAAGCATTGGATTCCAATGTGTTCACCAATGAATACATGCTGGCGTTGAAGCCCAATGTCACGCGCGACCGCATCGCCAGAATCAAGGACCCCTTTGTGCGCGGGCTCGCCACGCGGATGGCGGAGAAGAAATTTGACCGCAAGGCCCGCGCCCTTACGGCGGAACCGTATGAACCGGTCAAGGAGCTGGCGGAACGCCTGCGTACCAGCCAGTACAGCAAATTTGAAAATCCCACCGGCATCTTTTTTGAGGAGGGGGAGGACGTGTTGCTGGTCATGGGGGATCCCAAAGGTGAGAAGCTGAATCTGGTTATCCACAACTTCGGGCGGGACGGAGGCCACAGCTCCTATCCGCTGAAGGAGGGGGTCAACATCATCAGGGCGAAGAACAAGGGGCTTGGCTACATTGAGTATTTTACCCCCAATTACAAGAAGGCTCCCAAGGTGCATTTATCCATTTTGTCCGGCAAGGTGAACGGGGTTTTCGTGGGAGGCGTCAGCAAAAACAGCGACTGGAAGAAGATGCTGGAAAACTCCCCCACGGAAGTTGTGGACATCGTGGGCAGCCGCGTGCATCTGGTGTATCCGGTGGAGGAACTTAAACAATTCTGCCCGGACAAGGGGGAGGAACTTATTGCCCTGTACGACAGGATTATCGGCATGGAGCAGCAGATCATGGGCCTGTACAAGTACAGGATGCTGCCCAAAAACCGGATGTTCGGCCGTGTGATCTGGAACGGGTTCATGCATGCGGACGGCACGGGGGCCGCCTTTCATAACGGCACCATGAAGGAGGTAGGCAATCCGGACAGGATTCCCGGCAGCGCCTGGGGGATTGCCCATGAGTTCGGCCACGTCAACCAGGTGCGCCCCGCCATGAAATGGGTATCCACCGGAGAAGTGACCAATAACATTTACTCCGCTTACGTGAATTACATGCTGAATCCCTCCAACATGCGCCTGGAGCATGAACGTATCAACGGCGGGGACGGCAACATGATTGGCGGCCGCTTCAACGCCTATCTGAACAACGGCATTTTGAAGGGGGAAAACTGGCTTGTCCAGAGCGGGCCGGACAAGCGTTCCGGCGGGGATAACCGTCCGATGGTGCACGACCATTTTGTCAAGCTGGCCCCCCTGTGGCAGCTTGAGCTGTATTTCAAGGTAGCCGGGAAGGGTAATCCCGACTTTTATCCGGATATCTTTTATAAGGCCATCAAGATGGATACCAGGGGCAAGAAGGACGGCGAGCTCCAGCTTGCGTTCATGAAGAACGCCTGCGACGCCGCCAGACAGGACCTGACGGATTTTTTCCGGAAAACGGGCATGCTCAAGCCCATTGACCAGGAATTGGACGACTACACCTGCGCCCGCATGACCATCACGGAGGCCGACTGCAAGAACCTGATTGCCTACGCCAGGAAGTACAAAAAGCCGGAAAGCCCCGTTATTTACTATATTTCCGTCAATAGCGCGGAAGCATATAAGAACCGACTGCCTGTCCGCGGCGTTTACAACCAGGGCGTTACGGAGCAGGGCAACAGGCGCATTATTTCCCATGACGTGTGGAAAAACGCCGTCGTCTTTGAAACATACAAAGACAGGGAAATGGTCCGCATCACCATGGTGGGGACGGATTCCAGGGATAATTCCTCCACTACGGTTCCCTATCCGGAAGGTTCTACGCGGATTGAAGCCGTTTCCTGGGACGGCAGGCGTACGCTGGTGTACGGCAAACGCCCTGCCAAATGAAAGCTTAAGAGGTTAGCGTGTTCGGGCGCCGCCGTTCTCCGGGACGGCGGCGCTTTTTCATGGCAGGGTTGCGGATGGAAAACAGCAAGGGAATTGCTCATCCTGATGGTCTTTTCTCCATACCGTATTTTCCGGACCGCTGACAGCCGGAAGGCTGTTACTTTTGAACAGGGGCGGGGGAGAGGCTGTATAACATGGGATGGATAAGGCAGGAACTTCCGGAGGCATCAGGGGAAAGATGCTGTTGTTTGCCGCCTTTTTAATCGTGTGCTTCAATCTGCGTACCGGGTTTGATTCTCCCGATCCGCTGCTGGGAACGATTGAAAGGGATATGGGGCTTTCCTTGGAAAATTCAGGGCTGTTCGCCCTGCTGCCCGTCTTTGTGCTGGGGGTGGCGGCTCCCATTTCTCCGCGCGTGGCACGCCGGATGACGCCATGGAAAATCATTTTCTGGTTCCAGCTTCTGGCGGTAGCCGGAATTTTCTGGCGCAGCTGGGACGGAGTGGCGGGGTTATACGGAGGCATGGTTCTGATGGGGCTGGGCATGGGGATTGCCGGGGCGGCCATTCCCGGACTGATCAAGCATCAGTTTCCTGACCGTGCTTCCGCCATGATGGGCGTTTACAGCGCCATGATCGGCGTGGGCAGCGCTGCGGCTTCCGGCCTGTCCGTTCCCCTTTCCAATATGCTGGGAGGCTGGCGTTTCGGCCTGGGGATCTGGATTATTCCCATCCTGCTGGGGATGCTGGTGTGGGGCGCTTATTTTCTCAGGCATCCGGACGGCGTGTTTCAAAACGATCCGGCGGCATCCGGACGCAGCCTGCTGCGCAGCGGCAAGGCATGGCAGGTTACCGTTTTTTATTTGAGCCGCGTTGGGGCTGCCTATTTCTTTTATACCTGGATTCCCATCTTTCTGAGGCAGCGGGGCATGAGCTATGAGGACGCAGGTTTCATCCTTTCCGTGGCCATGTTCGCCCAGCTGCCCGCTACGCTCTCCGCTCACGTGCTGGAAAAAGCTATGGGAGGGCGGGGCCTCCTCATCGTGATGGCCATGGCGTTGGCGGCCCTTTCCTGCTGGGGCATCCTGTATCTTCCGCTGGACTGGGCCGTCTGGATGGCTATTCTGTTCGGCCTGGCGACGGGAACCGTATTCAGCCGCGGAATGGCGCTGATGGTGGAACGGGCCCGGACGCCTTCCGAATCAATCAGGCTTTCCGGCATGTCCCAGGGAATCGGCTTCACCATGGGCGCCCTGTTGAGTCTGCTGTTCACTTCCTTCCTGCATCAGGGTGGCTCTTTCCTTCCGTTCTGCCTGGTTTATACCTTTTTCTGCGTGCTCGGCATGGTTTCCGGCCGCATGTCCGCCCGGCCGGGATACGTGTAATTTTCTGGGGAGATATTCATGATTAAGTATTAGTGATTGGGAAGCAGGGTTCATGGTTCTTTCCCCCCTTTCCGGATGACGCCATTTTCCCCTGAGTGACGTTCCGCCGGCCCGAAGGGCTTGACGCTGGCGGGGGGGACGGGTAAGCTCTTGCCCGTCAAATTTTATGAAGGAAGAGATTGTACGCATCCAACGGGACGCCCTGGCACGCATCGCCCAGGCGTCTGACAGGCGTGGCGTGGAAGACGCGCGCGTGGCCATCCTCGGCAAAAAAGGGGAATTAACCCTGGCCCAGACGGGCATGAAGAATGTTCCCAGGGAGGAAAAGCCCGCTGTCGGCCAGTTGCTTAACGAGGCCCGCAAGGCCATTACGGAAGCCCTGGACGCCAAGCTGGAGGAAGTGCAGGCCCTGGCGGACAAGGCCGCCGTGGCCGGGGTGGATCTGACGCTTCCGGCCCGCTCCCTGCCGCCTGGCGGGCTGCACCCCCTCACCATCGTGCGGGATGAAGCCGTCCGCATTCTGCGCCACATGGGCTTTGCCCTGGCGGACGGCCCGGAGATTGAGGACGAGTTCCACTGCTTTGACGCGCTGAACACGCCGGAGGATCATCCGGCCCGCAATGAGAAGGATACATTTTACTTTGATTCCGGCAAGCTTCTGCGTACGCACACGTCTTCCGTGCAGATCCGCTCCATGGAAAAGCAGCTGCCGCCCGTGCGTGTCATCGCTCCCGGTTCCGCCTACCGCCGCGACGAAATTGACGCCACGCACCTTTCCGCCTTCAATCAGCTTGAAGGCCTGTATGTGGATACGGACGTTTCCGTGGGCGACCTGAAAGGAACGCTGGAATATTTTCTGCGCGCCCTTTTCGGCTCCGGCACGGAGGTTCGCTTCCGCCCCCATTTCTTCCCGTTCACGGAACCCAGTTTTGAAATTGACGTCAAGCTGAAGGTGGACGGCCAGGCCCCCCGCTGGGTGGAGATTGCCGGCTGCGGCATGGTGGATCCCAATGTTTTTGAAGCCGTGGACCGCGAACTGGGGCTGGACCCCCGCTCACAGGCCCGCTACACGGGGCTGACCGGCTTTGCCTTCGGCATCGGCCTGGACCGCCTGGCGATGATCCGCTGGGGCATCAGGGACATACGCGCCCTGATTGAGAACGATGTGCGCTTCCTTGCCCAATTCCAATAATCCTTACCTGTTTTCCCGTTATGAAGATTTCCCTTAACTGGCTTTCCCAGTATATTGACCTGTCCGGCCTGAGCGTGGATGAAATGTCTGACATGCTGACCTTTGCCGGCATTGAGGTGGAAGACATCCGCCAGCAGGGCGTGGATTCCCCATACGTGGTGGTGGCCCGCGTGGCCGCCGCGGAACAGCATCCCCAGGCGGACCGGCTGAAAGTCTGCCAGGTGGACGTGGGCGACGGCTCGCTGCACCAGATCGTATGCGGTGCGCAGAACTACAAGGTGGGGGACAAAGTCCCCTGCGCCCTGCCGGGAGCGGTGCTGCCCGGCAACTTTGAAATCAAGGTGGGCAAGCTGCGCGGCGTGGAGTCCCGCGGCATGCTCTGTTCCGCCTCCGAGCTGGGGCTTCCCGACAAGGAGCACGGTCTCTGGATTCTCCCTCAGGAACTGAACCCCGGAACGCCTATTTCCCAGGTTGTCAAGGCGGATACCCTGGTGGAAGTGGAAGTGACGCCCAACCGTCCGGACCTGCTTTCCCACAACGGCATGGCGTATGAACTGGCCGCTATCTCCGGCCGGGAGTACAAGCCCGTTCCCATTGACGACGCCGGAGTGGCGCTGGAACCTGCCGGAGACTTCGTGCGGCTGGACCAGCCGGAGCTGAACCCGTACTACACCGCCGTAAAAATCAGCGGCGTGAACGTGCAGGAAAGCCCGGAATGGCTGAAGGAACGCCTGGTAGCCGTCGGCCTGCGCCCCATCAACAACATTGTGGATATTACCAACTTCGTCCTGCATGAACTGGGGACGCCCCTCCATGCCTTTGACGCGGCGAAAGTGCAGGGCGGCATTGTCACCCGCACCGCTTATGAAGGGGAAACCATCAAGGCCCTGGACGGCCAGGAATACACGCTTAACTGCACGGACCTGGTTGTCGCGGACCAGTCCGGCAAAGCGCTCGCCATCGGCGGCGTGATGGGTGGGGAGGAAAGCGGCGTGACGGACGCCACTACGGATATCATTCTGGAGTCCGCCTGGTTCAAGCCCTCCTCCGTGCGCGCCACGTCCCGCAGGCTGGCCCTGTCCTCCGACTCTTCCTACCGCTTTGAACGCGGCACTTCCGCCTGGAACGTCCTGCGCGGTTCCGTGCGCGCCGTGGAACTGATTCTTCAGCTGGCGGGCGGAACGGCCTCCCCAACGTATGTGGCCGGTTCTCCCGTTCCTAATCCGGCGCATGCTTCCATGCCTTCCTGCGGA